>JACLAC010025930.1_pt1 | contig 47492 bp, 14 predicted proteins | sample 8027881 | NCBI WGS metagenome assembly JACLAC01 (sample SAMN15725517, study PRJNA655200) | protist metagenome | isolation source: fluorescence activated cell sorting (FACS) single amplified genomes of... | place: Spain: Blaines Bay Microbial Observatory, Mediterranean Sea | collected 2016-01-19 | reverse complement strand
TTTATTTTTCAATTTTATTATAATAAAACAAGCGGAGCGATAGTATTATTTACATCATACTTATATTAGGGTATGGTACCTTACTAATATAATAATAATACTAAGTAAGGTACTATTTTTTAGTATTGTAATAATAATAACGGTACTAATAATAAAAGGGAGCACAGGGCACGGGAACAAAATCGACGCCATTTATTATTATCAACCCACCCCTGCGACGTCTCAGCAAAGTATCATTATTATGAATCATGGATCATTGCTTCGCCGTCGACGTTGTCATAATAATAATTATATCACCAGTCTGCTAATAATAATGAAGAAAAGGTGCTGTGCAAGAAGGAATATTTTATTATGTTGCTTTTTTAAAAATAATAAAACGCATTGTTGTTCCATTGCTACCTATTATCATTATACTTCTTCCCACTATATAATATATACTACTTACTAAATAATAGTTAATATATACGATTTGGAAGTGCTTTTTGCGAACCATGCGTATTTCGTGCTATTTTCCGACGCTGCTCCTAGTGGTGAATGTGTTTGGAGTGTGCATAGTGTCGCTTGCTGGAGAGGCGAGCGCCAAAGCGTGCACGCCTGTGTCATCGAAAGCTCAGTGCAGCGCAAAAAATGCGTGTCTTAAATGCGGTACGGCCAGTGCGTACGACTGCATAGAGTGTTGCCCTGGTTGCAGCCTTGTGAAAAAGGACGGGTACCAGTGGTGCTCGTGCAAGGGCCCTGCGCCTGGCCCGAAACCTGGGGGAAATGATACCTGGACAAATTACACTGTCGCTGGTATGGATGTTATGGCTGTCGTAGGTGGACCGAAAGGCTCTAGCTACGAAAAAGTGATTGTCATGCTCCACGGCGGCGGTAGTAGTGGTGAGGAGTTTGTCTACAATTACGACAGCGGGTGGTTTGGCAACATTACAGGGAAAAAATTCGTTTTTCCCACGAGTCCAGATAATGGTTTGTGGTATCGCAGCTTTAAAAATGGATGCGGTTTACTTGACGACTGCGCGTACGATTTGAATTCGATCGCCGCATCCGCGTCACGCGTCGCTGCATTGATTGAGCATGAAAAGGCGTTACTCGCCAGCAGAGATGCTGCAAGCATCTATTTAGCCGGTTTCTCCCAAGGGGGGCAGCTAACGAGCTACATGCAGCTGGCGAAGCTCACGTACGCGCTCGGCGGGGCCATCATCATGGACGGATTTCCTCTTCCGCCCCTCGTGGATATGCCGGGCGCTTCGCCCGATGCAGCTAAACGAAACGCGTCGTACTACGGCGACGACATGCGCTTCATGATCTACCAAGGCGCTGCGGATCCAATATTCCCCGCGCATCTCCTCCACGATACGTTTGCAGGTATTTTCCAAGCCCTCGATATCACGTCGACGCTCAAAGTGAATGTAACGGAGCCCGGAATGACCCACACGACGACGAAAGAAGAATTCGACGCCATGTTGGATTTTATAAATAATGAATAAAAAACATTAATTTTCATCACTATATTATAATATAAATCTTATTATACTTCTTATTAATAAAACCGCATGCCAATAGCTACAACATACTCTATAATAATATATTCAATTTATTTTCATAAACATCATTTCTCCCATCAAATTATAATAAAATGCAAACATCGTTTGTCCCACCAAATAAATATTTTTAAAAATAAAATACAAGAAGAAATCAGAAATCAGCAGCAATAATGGCATCAAGCAACCCGACCGACTTATGCGCAAAGCCGTGCTGCACGCTGAGCGACCAGGGGGCAGATGGGGAGACACTAAAGCCCCGGGCACGCATGTCGTATGTTTGCGGTCTCTCTTCCGGGGCGCCTCTGCTCAAAAAAGAGACATTTATATGCGGTCCGAAGACTGAGTTGATCGCCGCTCTCTCAACGAGTGGAGACCTCGCACTAGCCCTCCCGGGGGAAGCCGCAGCGCACCTCCGCGCCGTTGTGCAAACGCTCAAGCCCGGAAAAGATATTAATCACAGCGCAAAAGCTACCTACCAGTACTTTGGGGAAAGTGTCCCAATAGCTGTGCACGTTTGCGCCTTACCAACTCAGTGTTCAAGGCACAACGCTCCTGCGCATCCGCACGCAATCACTGACTTTATTCGTACCTCGGCTGGTAACAGAGCGAATATTGACATTGTCCTCGTGATAAGCGATCCACTTCACGCGTTCTCTGCTGGAGTTGCAGCTGCGCGCGCATTTCCTCGATTTTCAGCCAAAGCTGCCTTTGGTGGGGGGGAAGGGATGGGGGGAGAAGGAAACCAGGTATGTGATTACAGTGAAGGCGCCAAACATCTTGGTACTGGATTTGAGAGCACCCCTAAAGCTATCGCTGTGCGATTTGTTTCCCCCTCATCCGAATTCAAGCCGGACGATGCCAACAAAACAGTACGCGCGCTTTCTTTTGTGGCAGAAGGCGTAGCGCTCGCTTCAAGAATGGTGGATGCGCCAACGAATTATATGCATACCGATGCCTGCGTCGCGGAAGCAGAAGCTGCATTTGAGCGCGCCAAAGTTTCATCAAGCGACGATAAGTTTCGGCTGACTATAATCAAGGGGGAGGAGCTCAAAAAGCTGGGGCTAGGCCTGTTGTGGGGTGTCGGCAAGGCAGCTGTTCACAAACCGGCACTTGTCATTTTGTCTTACTCTCCTGACGGGGATGGTAATTTTTGCGGCGGTATTGCAATGTGCGGAAAGGGCATTGTTTACGACACCGGTGGCCTGAGTATAAAGGGTAAAACGTTTATGCCGGGAATGAAGCGCGATATGGGCGGTGCTGCTGCAGTCCTCGCGGGTTGGGAAGCAGCTGTGAAAATCGGATGCACAAGCACGATCCATGCTGTTATGTGTCTTGCTGAAAATTCTGTTGGCCCAGAGTCAACGCGTCCAGATGATGTTCACACAGGATTTTCTGGAAAAACAGTCGAAGTTGTCAATACCGACGCGGAGGGTAGACTCGCGTTAGGGGATGGCGTCGCTTATGCAGCCCGTTACTTGAAACCAACCACCATTATTGATGCGGCGACGTTGACGGGAGCGCAGGGCATAGCAACTGGCAAGCGCCACGCTTCAATTTACTGTTCTACAGCTGAAAGCGAATGTATTGCCGTTGACGCAGGGCGTTTCACAGGTGATCTTACTCACCCTATGCCCTACTGTCCTGAGTTTTATCGTCACGAGTTTAGGAGCGCGGTCGCTGACTTTACGAATAATGTAAAAGATAGAAGCAACGCCCAAGTGAGTTGCGCTGGACAATTTATTGGGAACCATCTTCCTGATGGTTGGCTTGACCAAAAAGGTCATTCCTGGATACACATTGATTTTGCTTACCCTGCTTTCGACAAGAGCAGCGAGCGCGCGACTGGTTTCGGCGTCGCACTGCTCGCCGCTTTATGCGGCACAATTCATGGCTGCGATGGCGTCTCTCATTGAAAGCTTCTTTTTTTTTTTAATAAAAAAATTATTTATTTCATTCAAACGCCGCTGTACCCGCAAATGTAATTTCAGGGATCGAGGCATCTGTTAGTAAAATGGTTGAAGACGTGGATGCTGTCCTTGCCCCCTTGTACAAGCTCGCCAGCCATATCATTCTCTTTCTGATGAAGCTCATCATCCCGAAGATCACCCATGGCTTATTTGTGTGCAGTCAAGACTTGGATAAGATCGTCGGCTTAATCCAGGAAAAGGTGTGCACGCCCCTGCAGTTAAAAGATCTTGATCCTTGATACTTTATTTAATACATACGAGTATGTTACATGATAACTTAACATATGTTATGTTACTGTACAAATATTTTACGGGTATTTTTTAATTTAAAATAAAGTGGCCCACTCCACCAGACATCATGCCAGCAGATGCATCAAGCATTGGCATTCCTACAGCAAACGAATTATCCTGCAACTCAACAAATGAGGCGCCAACGCGTTGGCGCGTGGTATGACCGGTGACGACCTTCGACGCGCTCTTGGGTACGTCCAAAATAGATCCCGAGGACGGAGGGTCGTTCCAAACGTAGAGTGCGCCTGTCTGGTGCTGCATGTTTACCGTGTTTGAATTTTTGAGGGGTGCACCGAGTATGAGGGCACCCTTTCGGGACCAACCGGCTGCTTCGCCCAAGTATCCGCGTCGAAGAGTCCCAGTAGAGCCATGAATACGGAGGCCATCCAAATCGCTCTCCTTGAGAAATGGGATACCTTCAAGAGTAAACGTAGGAGAAGATGCCGCAGCACGAAGCGCCGAGCCGCTGATTACGAGCGCCTGCCCACCTCGCAAGCCTAAATTCCAAAATCCATTACCAGCCGCAGGGGAGGTGACCACGAGTTTTCCAGATCCGCTGGGGTCCGCAGACACCTGCTTTCCGAACTCTGCGAGACCAGTTTCGCCCATTATGATTGCAAAAGGCTTTGGGACAACAGCTTTACTGTTGCGTAGAAGCGCTTCGTTGATTTCATACGCATATATCCCGCCAGTGGTATCGTATGGATTTCCCCCACCCGGAGTCGAGCCTGCATCGGTATCCGCTCCAGGGAGCTTAACGTTCCCAGCAGGCCAAGGCATGTTCTCCCACCACATTGGGGCAACGCCGGACGAATCCACGCGTATGGGCTTCGTGTCGGTCTTCCGCGCAGGAAGACGTTTCCCGGGAGCCCCCACGAGGAGCAAGCCGTCAACTACATCCATATCACTTGCGAATAGATCATACTGGCGAGGTCCGCCGAGAACGATATCAGCATCAGCAGCATCACGAATATTATTGGCGCCGCTCGTGGAAGCATCTGCAGAGGAAAAAAACACCATCAGGGATCCCTTGTTGATATCGCAATCACCGTTTCCATTGTCGCAAGACTTTGGACTTTCTGCTAGCCTCTCCTCGCGGTTTGGTCCGGTTGGGTAAGAAGATAGTGGATTCCCTACACATAAATCTTTGATGCCATCGCCGTTTACATCGAGGGCTTTCAAAACGAGGCCCAGGTTTGTCGTGGGATCCTGGGTGCTGATGACCGTCGATGAAGTTGTTTGCAAGCCATTTTTCGTCCCCAAAAAGATTTCAACGCGCCCCTGGTACAGAAATACCGCTTGGCGTGGATCTGGGGGAATCGGAAGGCCAGCTTCCCAATCTTGGGCAGACGGAGACGAAACCGCCAAATCATCGATCCCATCGGCGTTAAAATCGAGAGCTACCACAGACCACCCGAAGCGATCGTGGCCGTACTTGTACGGAAACGAAGACCTGAGCGTTGCGGGCGATTGAAGCGTGCCGTCTGCGTTGCCGTACGATAGATATACAGCGCCCGATTGGGGTGCACTGCCGTCGTCGACATTTGCTCCCCACGCACCCGACGCTAAATCGTAGATGCCATCCCCGTTAAAATCGCCTGCTGCTAGCGAGTGGCCAAGAAAGCCTATGGGAAATTCACTCTTCACAAGTGAGTCAGAAACTTGTTCGGAATTAGAAGGCAGGGGTTCATTAACGATGAGATCAGCAGCGAGCGTCAATAGTGACATAAATGTGTCGTATCCCGTTGGCTCGGCGCATTTTGCCGCAGACGTGGAAGGATTTTTGCACTCTGCGGTGTAGCGGTAGGTTGCAATGGTTTGAGTAGCATCTTGTTTGACGGTTTCAAAGCTTTCCTCGACCATTTTCATTTGGCTACTCCAATCATTTACGATATTATCCCATGCGCTATTTACTGGCAATTTGCCTCCCAGAACACTTCCAGCGTTGCTGGTGACTGAATTTGCGACGTTCACAGCTGCATTGATAGATTGGTGCAACGCATTTGCAACGTTGTTCGCATCATGCTTCAAATCTTGAACAGGCTTGCTGTTCACCACGTTGCTTGCAATGGCACGCGCATCGTTTAGAGCGTCGTTCGCATCACTGATAACGTTTGTTACAGCGGCATGCGTATCACTGATAACGTTTGTTACAGCGGCATGCGTACTTTTGATTGCGCTACTTGCAGCTTTCTCGGTAGCGCTTGCATCCTTCTTGATAGCATCGACGAACGAACTCCACCATTGTCCCCTTTCCATTCTACTTCCTATGAGACGCCGAAGCGAAGCTTTCGTCTCAACGAGAGGATTCGTAGTACTCTTGCTTGCAAAAATGGAACTTATTGTGCTTCCAAAAGAGGATGTGATGAGACCGCTGTTTGCGCAATCCTTCGCGACGAGGCTTTCCCATTCATTTTGATCAGCATTCGGATGGCAGAGGGACCAGCAGTATTCACCTGTCCCTCGGTTTCCAGCATACGGGGTGGCAAGCGCATTGAGCTTTTGCCCTCCGCTGCACGTTTGCACATTGTTGGCCGCGCCCTGCGGCTGAACACACTCGAATAAAATCGATACTATTTGGAAAAAATCAACAGCCCCATCTCCAAGCTCAGATATGATACTTACTATCGACGTGGAAGGATTGTGGAAATCCACCTTTCCCCAAAGTTGCTTAAACTTTTGCGCGTAAGACCCAAAGTCCTTTAGCGACGCCTCGACTGGCTGAAGCTTATCAAAGCACTGCTTGCTCCAGCCGGCATAGTCGTCACAATATGAACATGCGCCTCCGTTGTTGATGAATGGATTAGGAGGTGATGTTGAGTCCCCGCGGCCACGAAGGTGCTGTCTCTGTTGCGCTCTCTTCAGCGTGCTCATGCGCTCCAAGAATGCGGCATCGCCGCCAAACGGAGTTCCAGATTCTAACCACGACGCGTATCGTTGCCATACTTGAGCGACCCACCACCCCATATCGATTAGGCCCCCCACCGGATATTCGAACAAATCTTCCGCTGCCTTTGGCTGTTCGTTCATCAGCTCATCGATAGCGCCATTCAAATAGGGCCCAAGGACGTTTATGAGAGTAAACAGAAGGTCATATATGATTGATACTCTGTTGATCACCGCATCGTCAACATCGTGGCCCGCGTTCCTGAGCAGCTGCCCCATCAATCCGTTGGGATACGCAGCCAAATTTCGATCCGAGTTATCGAAGCCTGCCGCCACGGGGTTTGACAAGCCAAGAAAAGGAAGTCCCGTGTCGCTCGCTAGATTCGTCGGCATCTCATTATGGTTACCGTAGCCCCCATCGCCCCAATTTTGTGCGCTCATGAAGGAAGAGAATCCACGTCCGCGCGCGAGTGCGGTCCAGTACGTTACATTTTCTGCCACACCTGGATTCTGAAGACCTTCCCATGTCATATCAACCATGAAGTGCGAGCCCATTCCAAATAGCTGGGCAACGGCCTGGCTGGTGCTCTTGCTCCATTCAGTATCGTTGAAATCAGGTAGCCTGCGGATGTACTCAGCGAGAGTTGATTGGAATGGTGGCCAGTGGGAATCTTCAGAAGCGTCCCGATAAGGCTGTATCGAATCCTCTGACACTCCCAGAACCCAATCTGGGAGATAAAAGTAGTCCGGAAAGCTGGACGCCATCGAAAGCGTGTTTTGGTTCTCATCCAACGCTTTTTTAATTTTTGCTCCAAGATTGGGGTCGGTACTACGAATGCTTCCAGTGTACATGTACGCGAGGTATGTCAACCACGGGTGACTCGTCATTCCCTCAGCAGTGGCCGAGGGAAATACGGCGACGATAATCACCAGCAGCGTAGCAAGGAGACTGAAAGTAGTAGTGTACATTTGCGTTATTCTTGCCCCAGCCAGCCAAGACCCACACTAAAGATAAAACAAGTCCCAGCAAGCACCTGTGACTGCTACAGTCAACGAAACAACACCTTCCCTAAAAAAGACACTAAAGATTGAATGTGTTTGAAGAATACTATTTTTTGTTTCTGCCCTCGCACTTTATTTCTACGTCGACCCGTGAATCATAAAATTAGCTAGCAAACGTTCAGTAGTAATCAACGTATTTTTCGTTCATACAAGTAAATAATACTAAATTAACAGAGGGAGATGGATGACACCTTATATTCTTGAAATTCCCAAAATCACCTTTTAATAATAAATAACAACTAAATAAATAAAAAATAGGCTAGATGTTTAAATCCGGGGGGTGTACAGAGATAGCGATTACAGGTCATATACATAGTTAAGGTACTATCGGTTTATACTTATTAGCTGTAGGCTGTCTTATTATTTCAATATGTTGTAACGGCGTTTACCCTCATCGATTCCATTTGCCTATAATTTGTATGGTGGGAGCATGGGGCGCGGCCTTCTGAATTTTATCCAAGTTAGGGTTAATGATTTTTTTCAGTAACGTTTTTATTTTTTGTATGTAAAAAATGGCGATATACGCATAATATGTCATAACAGATAGCTGTTCCATTTGCCTCTTAATAACCTAAACCTCTCAATGTGTCATAAGGGCTATGCGTATTTTGGCTGGGGCCCTTTCAGAAGAGGTTTTTTTCATTAACCATGTAAGGAAAAAAGAATGCTACTCTCTCGAAGACCATCGGCTGCACATTTTGTCACTATTCTGAAAGATTCCGTTTCGGCAAAGTGAATTCAATATACATCGGGCAAGTTGGAGACAGAAAGATTGCGTCTATTTCTTTTGCAATGGCACATACACCTGACGACGGCGTGTTGCAACTTGGGAGTTTCTCCTTCTTTCCTCTTTGCAGGTATACTTCAAGGACACTGACAATTTCTGCTCAAGGCATGCTACCCTATCTAGGGTTGAGCAACCAACAAAGCATAGCAAGCAGACCAAAATACTGCTTTGCAAAAATCGCTAATGCAGTAGCAAAGGGGATATTGAATACGGCAATTCGAGCTCACAACAGTGCAGTCTCGAAGGATCGAGCGCCTGCATAACTGCTAGCGCGGCTCCATTGGTGCCCGCAGTAAATTCTGTAACAACGCGACCAAGTCGCGTCTTCGTCTTAACGAATATATACATCATGTCCGGAATGCAAAAAATCTAGAGGACATACATCGAGTTGCCCTGTCAAGGAATATGTAGAACGGGAAGGCTACACGCATATGCGGCAGTACCTACAAAGAGCGGCATGTGTAAGGTCGAAGCTCATCGATCTTACAAGCTCGCCTGAAAGCAGTCCTCGGCGCTCTCAGAATCTAATGATGGTTAAATAAATACCTTTTAAATAATACATATTTAATAAACGCGCAAATGAATTTTCAAAGATTGCGGAACGGGCAATTATATTGCTTTCTTTTCTTTTCTTCTTTTTCTTTTTTATTTCTGTACGCGCTTCGCGCGAACCCCCCGGATTGCTGTACCAAGCCAAAAAATACTATATTTATTCTTTGAAATTCCCCAAAATCCCCTTTTTCAATCTACTTCGTTTTTTCCTACAATATTTAAAAAAAAAAAAAAAAAATAAAAAAAAAATCTTCAAAAAAACGAAGAGATATTTACCTTAATTAAAATACTTATTTGCGGTTGCAATCTTAAGTATTATCATTTTTATTGGCTTGAGGTCGCTAAAGTAGGGGTTTTATTTTTAAAAATATAATGTACCACAGAATGGGGTCTGAGAGGAGTCCTCGCGAAAAATGCTGGTTAGGATCTACAGTACAATATGGGACTTCGTATGGGGGTAGGTGGAGCCGCTAGCCATCCAAAATTTAATTAGCCTTCTTGAACCTTAACGAATATGGAGGTTGTACAGTACAATGAGAAACTCGCTCATAATGAGGCATAAAATGTGCGCAACTTGCTCAAAAGGGGTTAGAAGTGGAATTGTTTTAGTAAATTTCCCTATTTTCGGCTAGTTTATCTGTACGACATACCAACATTATTCTCCCTGGGGTGAGGATTTTACCTGACAGCGTCATGTGAAAAAATATTAGAGATAAAGTCATTCCAGTCAAATTACCTGAAATACACTAAAATAAAAGTATATATAACATGAAAATTAATTATTGAACAAGATAAATGTATTAATTTATCCAATTAAAATATTTTGTTAAATGACCCAATATTTAGAGCATCCTTCCTTATATTAAAAATATATTCGAAGCGCCGCAGGCGATTTTATTAAAAAAAATGAGACATTTTCCAACTAAATATTTTAAAAACATATCTATTCATATTTATCTATTTTACATTTATATACTATATACCTGGTTCTAAGGTCACTTATCCAAGGAAAATGTATGTGGAGAAATTGATTATTTTTTGATAATTTCTTTAAATCCGTGGTGGGGCAAATAAAAACTTTTGAAGAAATTAGATTAAATTGACTGAATATTTAGTAAGTGTAGACTTTGTAGTATTACACAGAGAAAGTAATTGCGCCGCAGGCAAAAAAAAAAGACATTTTTATTATTTTTGTTAAAATATTAAGCAATACGACATTGTAGGGAATTATTATGATACATTCACCAATGCTGAAGCAGATAATTTTATATCATATTTATTTTTTCTTCTTTTCTTTTTCCTTTTTCCACCTCTGCGACAAAAGACCTAATACCCTTCTTTTTCTTTTTTCTTTCTCCTTCCCTCACCTACCCCATTTTGCAAAAACCCCTATTCCACCTACCCCAAGCCTATTATTAGGATATTTTATATTTTCACAGCAACAATTCTGCTTCATATCGCCGCAGCCTTTTATTATTTAATTAAAAAAAAAAAAAAAAAAAAAAAAATTAAAAAAAAAAAAATTATTTAAAAAAAAAAATAAAAAAAAAAAATAATCCAGAGCGTCGACCTCGAGCATTATTATTATTATCCATCGTTCATTTTTGCATTTCTCGAGCGTTCTGCGACGCTCATTTGGTGACAGCCCCGGGCGATCTCTTCATTATTAATAACGCCTCCATATTTACCCATACTGCACCATGTATTAAGTGGGCTAGAATTGAGGGAGGTGTATTATTATATTATTAGTTATTATACTTTGACTAAGGTATACTCGTAAATAGACTATAATAATAATTATTGGTTAATTTTAACCATCATAATAAAGTGTGCCACTAATTTATATGGACATCCCACATATAATAATAATGAAATATTTAGTGGCAAACCAGGGGATGAGCCACGCAATAAAGTATATGAAAAGATGTCACATAAAAATAAGAGCACCTAAATAATACTTTTATTTCTGAAACTAACATAACATACCTTAGGGTAAGGTAAGGTAAGGTAACAACATACATCATCATTCAACAATATAAATAAATGTGCATGTTTTGTCTCTATTTACGCTTAAATAATAAATGAAACGCTTGTGCAAGGCGATTCCTTGTTTTCAGTCGACCGGCAAGAAAGCCGTTCCTTCCTACGATCATTGGATTTATTCCACGCGCGCCGTTATTCGCATACTGTAGAAATCAGAACTGTTTTTCTATTTCATTTTCACTGCGGCACTTCAACAATGATAAAAGCATGCGTTTCGTCGTGACCATTTACGTAATTTTTGCGTGCTTTGCGCTATCGGAAACCCACGCTGCTCGCAACGACCGTATCGATTCGCGCTTATCAGAGCGTGTTAGCAGTATTGATGTATGTACCTCTCCAGTGCGCACCCCGGGGCGGTGCTATTCTGCCGAGGATGCCATCAACGCGTTTGCAGATGCTGGCTTGGATGCCGTTGGCGACGTTGGAAACAAAGCGGTCCGTATGGTCCTCCTCCCCACCGCCAAATTTATTGTAGAAAAGTTCAAATCAAATCTGTATGCGTCTACCGTGGGCGAATTGCTTGCGGACTTCAATCTCTGTTTCGGAACGTTTGACACGAAAAGTTTTTCAGACCCGAGTGCTGAATTCAAGAAAGATACTTGCGACGCGCTAGCGCCTATCGCAAGTGGTTCGGAGGAGATTTTTACATTTGCTCTCGCAGCTCCTATCAACGCTCTTGATCTCATCGGGTTGTGCGAGGCTACAGAAGGAGTTGCATCAGCTTGCGTTGCATACACGAGTTGTGGTACCGTTGGGCTGCCAACTTTCGCCATGAGCATTTCAGGTATGCTATTGGGATGCCTTTTGGATAACCCCGAAGTTACTGCAGCTACTGGAGGAATTGGATTCTTAGCCGGCAACGCTCTCAAGGTAGTTGAGAGTATCAGTTTCGGTCTCTCCGCTACAGGGGCATTCAAGCAATCCCTCACAGTATTTACCGGTGGCTCCAGCGGCGACGCCAAATCAACTGTTTCCGTAAATGGAAATGCTATGGTAACAATGAATTGGAACCTTGCTCAACTGTTGCCGGAAGATGTCAAAAATGCTGTCGCTTTTACGGGAACTCTAACGATAATGGCGGAGGTGGGAGACGGGCAATCGCTATACCAGGCGGACAGTCCAATTGCTGCAATTCAAGCTGATTCACAACTTACGTACACGTCAACTGCCGTTGTGCACGTAAAATTGCTATTCAGTAAAGTTGACTCGGCGCTAAAGGACATCGAATTTCCCGAACCTTACACGTTCAACATTGTCGTCACAACGCAACAATTCGGCGATTGTGCCCCTGGGGTATACTTGTTTGTAGACACTGGAGTTTCTCTTAGCGCAATCGTGAACGTGGTATGGCAATTTATCCTTGATGTGGTTAAAGCAGCCCTCGATAAAATTTCAGCCAATATTGTGGATTCGATTGGAAGCCATCTTCCCAAACCGAGCGATGCCCCCGCAGATGGATTGGAATTCGGCTTGTTCGTCAACGCTGATGGATTCGGTATCTACCTCAACTTTCCTTACCTTGGCGACTTGTGTGCAAACTACAATTGGAATACAAGGCACTGGACTGTTGGCGTCCACATCGATACACCCAAATGGTTGGTAGGCGCATACAAGGACCTCAAAATCTTTTGGGGAGATGTGAAGAAAACTGCGGATGAAGCACTGCAAACGTTTGAAACCATGGCTAAATCGCCAGCATTTTGGGAAAGCATGATTCCGGGGGTAGGTCCCATTATCTCTAACTTAGATTGCTCGGGTTGCACAGGATGTTCCGGATGCACGGGGTGCACATGGGGAGGCTGCTCAGGCTGCTCGGGCTGCTCTGGATGTTCAGGCTGTTCGCTGAGGCAATGAACCCGTTTTTGTTGCTGTCTTGTTTGCAATGTACTATTTTTCAACTTTATCTCGTAAAATAACGTGAAGGGAAACATTTAATAATGAGCAAATCGACGCAGAGGGTAACATCGCTCCGATCGCGATAATACATGTCATACGTTTATCAATGATGGATCAGGCGTTGGATAAATAGCATTGCAAGCACCACATTTATTTGTATGATAAATATATATTTATTTTTTAAAAATATATCATTTGGATACATCAATACATATATTGTTCGTTAAATTAAAAATTGAAGCAAAACCCAACGTGTGCATAATGATTTAATAATGAATAGCATATGTCACATCGTATACTATATATCACTTCTTAAAACAAAGAGATCCAACGGAGTAATAACTTACACCCGGGCAGTTTTCCCAACACATTAAAAGGCTAAAATCGGGATGACTATCTGGGCAGCAAGCTGGCGGAATTCCAGTTATCAGCCCTGCGGGAATATTAATACCAGGTTTCGCTAGAACTGATCTGGAACACGTGAGACCATGATCGTCTTTCCCCGGTGCGCAATCGGGGCTACAAACGCAGCAAGCAACGTTGTGGAAACCTGCTCTGCACTTGGGATAGCACAGTAACCCATTCACATCTTCATCAGCACGGCAACGACTTGTGGAGCAATCCGAACATCCCGAGCATCCCGAGCATCCTGAGCAGCCTCCCCATGTGCACCCCGAGCAACCCGAGCATCCTGTGCAGCCTGTGCACGGCGATCGTCCAGCACCACGGCCATAAGGAGCTGGTTTGACACATTCGACACCCGCATCTGTAAAATCACTGGGACATCTTTCAAAGCATGCTGCATTGCGTCTGATAAACCCATCAGGACATTTTGGATAGCATTGGCCAGTACTCATTTCAAAATCTGCGCAGCACGTGGGCAAAACGCCCCCCCCGCGCGTTTTAATGCGATCAAATAACGCTTCTTTGACTTTTGTTTTCGCATACTCAAGAGCCTCATCGTACATTTTCGTTGCACGTGTGCTAAAATCGCCCCACAACTCTTTCAGCTTATCGACGGCGCGCATGACGATCTTATCTTTGACAAGTTCCCATACCTTGCCCGCAATTGACACAAAAATATCAGCTACTTTGTCTTTGTCGAGGGGCAAGCAAGTTTCATCAAGTTTCAAGTCGACATCGACTCCAAAAATAGTTGTATCAAGGCCAAAGCAACCTTCAATGGCAACGTTTGCTTCATCGATAGTCGAAGATGAGACACCCAAGGCGTTGAGTCTTCGCGCACGGTCAGCACGGTCAGCGACTGTGAGCGCCCGCGAATTGCTGGCATCGGCTTGAAGGAGCCCTGAGTCGTGACCGATGATCCGAACACGGAATGATGTCTTGCCGCTAATTTTGAAGATGGTACCAAGTGCCTCAAAAACAATATCAGCAGCGTCTTTCAAAAGCTTTTTAAGTTTTTCAATTGCAGGTTTCAAAACTTCATATAACACAGAAGTTGCACCATCGCCAACTTTTTGGACGACCTCGCAAAGATTGAGGTCTGTTGCTGGCACCTTGATTTGTTCGAGGCCAAACACTTCGCAGATTTTATTCGCACCCCAATGAATAGCATCATTGACTTTCTTTATAGTCTCATCGATCTTGAGAACATTGCTAAATTCCCCAGTGATCGCCATATGCGCATCGTTTATGATTTTGTCCACTGTTGCTTTCATGTCGACATCTTGCGAAAATGTGATTTCAAACTGATTGCGGTCTGCGAGTACCGAAAGCGACCCTTTGAAAACCCCAAAGAGGCTAGCTTCGAGGTTCATTGAGAATGCGCCATCAGCCACTTTGACGAGCGCTTTACCCTCAGTGCGCAAGATTGGAATCTTGATTCCGGCATTAAACTCAAATCCTACTTCTGGATCGCGTTCAAAAACCCCGACAGCGTCTTGCGTGCACGCCTCCATATCGGTCGCAGCGCAGATGGAAACAATGCCGCCAAATATCTTTGTCGGACTGATGCGCGCCTCAAATCGCTTCAATTGCCAGTCCCACTTTACAGTCACATCCGTAACCATTGTGCCGAACAGCAAGTCCATGTTTGCCTTAAATTGGAATCCGTCCTTGTCGAGGAGCACCTTGACGCTGCCGGATGTCTCGAGGATCGGAATTTCAAACGAGCCTTCGATGTCGATTAGAGCCGAACTGGTGGAAAAGTCGACAATGAATTTGGGCTTTCCTTGGACGTGCTTCTCGCCATCAAGCGTCGCGCCGATCTTGAGTATTTTGAGATCAATTTCGTCCATTTGGGCATTAATGTAAAAACGATCGATACTTATTATAGCCTCAAGCGCAATTTTCCACCCCGCAAGATTTATGCGTCCTGAAAGAGAGTATCCCTGCTCAATAAGCACTGTTCCGGTAGCCAAAGGGATCGTCTGGGCTTGTGCCGGCGATACAGAAATGTAGGCAAAGCAGCCTATATCTTCCAAAGACGCACTCTTCGACGATTTAGGGCAACGCTCAGGATCAAACGGTCCGATACCTGAATCTCTCAGCTGCACTGGAAGAGCGCTGCTCCATTGATGGTATCTATCGTCGAGTGTGTCGCCCAATATACCAAAAATTTTGCCAAAGGTGACATCGGTGATAGCACCAAGAAAGTAATTTTTATTTGGATCTGTGGCATGAAGACCAGCATATGCCTTTCCCCGAACAATGTTGCCGGCGCCCTTGGGGTCCTTGCATGATGCTTCCGATCCAAAGCAAACCTGCCCACCAATCTCCATGCGAATAGGAACAAGCGTTTTTACGTCAAAACCAACACCAAGATTAACGTCATTAATGTGTACAAAGGGGGTGCCGAGGACGTTGTACCACCACCCAGTCATCGCCAAATCACCATTCACCGTCTGCTCTTTACTTGAAACCGCAACGTAGACATCGCCTTTGAATGCTAACATTTTCTTACTCTCCTTGTCGCACGCTTCGACGCATACAATTAGGGGAACCGATACGCCCAGTTGCACTTCAAACGCGGCACCCACATTTTTTTCGACCTTCCAAAATAGATTGGGGCCAATCAATTTGTCCAGGCTCGAAAGCGCGACTCTATCGGAAAGTTTGATTGGGGTCAGTCCGGCTTTCATCTCGAATGAAAGCGATGAAGACTCAACAACCTTGACCGTTGCCTGAAGAACGACATTATTAGCTACCTTTTGAATCAGTCTCGTTAAAAAATCTTTGTCACTAGATGTCGTGGTGACCATCGGCGAGCCCGAAAGTGTAATTGATTTGAAATTCTTTCCCGCTTCGAACTGAAGGGTTGCTCTACTTATACCAAATTCTTTAAAAGGACCCAAACAATCCAGCGCCTTTTCATCGTTACTCGAGGCCGTGTACACGATTGCCCCGAGGGTAAGCTGCGGAATAGTGGCGGAAAGAATCCCGGAGCATCCCTCGCCGTTCTTTTTCGTCACGCTTCCAAATATAGCACGAAGGGAATCGTTGTCGCAGTACTTTTTCGCGCCCACACAAAATGGAATCTTGAGTTTGCCTGTTTTGATGTAGTCCCCAAACCATTGCGTCCCCGAAAGCATTTCATCTCCTCTTACTTGCCTACGCGCATCCATAATTTCAAAGAGCTCGTCTTTCGATGTCTCGGCATGAATCGCTCGTTGACTCAGCTCTCTGAGTCGGCTCTGTTTGCTCTGCAGAAGACTATGGCTGTCCTCTAAATCGAAGTGAGATGTAAGCTGGAAAACCTTTAGGTTGGGCGCCGTGCAGTTAGTGCTGGCTGGGGAACGCGTCGGCGCGTGTATAGGAGCTTTTGTGGTCGGCGCGTGTATAGGAGCTTTTGTGGTCGGCGCGTGTATGGGAGCTTTTGTGGTCGGCGCGTGTATGGGAGCTTTTGTGGTCGGCGCGTGTGTCGTGGTGACTGTTTTGCACATGCCATCATTCCACACACACTTGCCATGAAATTTTTTCCAGTTACATTTTAGCTTTTTGAACGAAGAACATGGGGGACTTTTCGTTTCATCGCTGCTGGCCTGCAAGAGGCCATGATCATCTTTCGGCGATTGATACGTTTTCAGGCAATAGCAATCCGTGCCCTTGAGCGCAAAGTACGAGTATTTTGTTAGTCCTTGGCATTTGTGGGCGCATTCATCTTCGGTCGCATCTAGAACTGCATATACCATATCGCGTGGTGCTTCTTCAGGAGAGGAGCAGCCAATGTATGTATGCATCGCCATGCATTTTTCCCATTCTCGATTGCGTACGCATTTGCAGCCGTGATCTTCACCCACATAAAAGTAGTCATGCTTCTTGCCGGACCAGTAATCGCTCAGCTCACTAAAGGAATTCACGTGGGTTTTGAACTTGTAGCACCGCTCGCCCCCATAATGTTTGAAATTAGGATCGTTGGATCCCACTTTCTTCCCTTTGTCATTCATTATGCACCTGGTCTTTGCATCTTTGTTGTCTCCGACAGCATCATTGCTCCCAAAATCCCATGCGACTTTAAAGGCAAGTTTCATTTTTGCAGGCCCCATAAAATTGCAATGATCAAATACAGTTTTCGCGGCCATCGTAAGTGTCTCTTTCAAGTCTTTCCCCTTTACTCCATTTTTTTTCATTTCGATCAATTTTTGGGCCGCTTTCAAGGGATCTCCCTGCACGAGGACAAAGTCAACGCCCTTCAGGCATCTGTAAGAAGGCGTTGCTACCATTTCCCATGGCCATGCAAAGTTAAAGCACAAGTCTTTAATAAGGGGGAAAATAAACGAAACGTCAACGCAGACCTTCCATCCACTGGAGAATTTATTGTTTCCCGCATACAGTCGATCACGATAGAATCCAATGCTTAACCCTACATTCTTACCGCCCGTTAATTTCCATTTTTTAGGTGAGTTTTTGCGAGTGAGAGTTCTGTAAGAATTTAGAATAAGCTCCTCCTCCATGACTTGACGATCCGCGTTTAACGAGTGGCGCGCTTGGTGTTCTTCTGCCTCAAGCAGCCCGTGTCCGTGGTCGCAAGAATCTTTTAGCTTCTTAGGTTGTTTACTTTTTAAAAATTTCCCCCCAAGAGCGGCCTTCGCAGCTAGTTGTCCTCCCAATGTCCAACTGGTGACTTCGCCATCGTCAAAACCTCCGGGATTCGTATCTCCATACGAGATTTTTATGCCTGCATTGATCGCTAATTGAAAATTAACGCACAGATTTCCATGGCATCCTCCTTTTATTGTCTCAGAAGTGCTTGTTTCAATGAGACTATCTCCGTTGTTTTCCTGCGACGAATGGGGAGCTGTTGTAGGCGTAACCGTAGGTGATTTCGTAGGGGAATGCGTTGGTGATTTGGTGGGCGAATGCGTAGGCGAATGCGTTGGCGAATGCGTAGGCGAATGCGTTGGCGAATGCGTAGGCGAATGCGTAGGCGAATGCGTAGGCGAATGCGTAGGCGAATGCGTAGGCGAACTCGTAGGTACTTCTGTTGGTTCTTCTGCATTTGTCGGAGAAGCCGTCGGTTCTTCGGTCGGTGGATCCGAGTCGTGATGATCGTGGCCACCACTATCATAAGCAAATTCTCCCACTGTAGCACTTAGGCCTAGGTTAATGGTAGGGCTCTGATCGTGCCACATGCATTCACCATAACATGGGTTTGTGCTTAGGCTCATGAAACCCCTAATGAATTTACCTGCACCATCAGGCAAAGGATGTTTCTTTTCCCAGTCGTAAATGTAGCTTGGTTCGCTTCCCATCACAGATTCGATCAGGGTTTCGTGACTGTTCATTTCTGCCCCCGCCATCCTTTCCCTGGCGTTTTCAAAATTCTCAAGGAGACTGTTGGTACTCGCTGCGCACTCTTGATCAGGCCGAAGAATTCTTTGGATGCCTTTAATGTCTTCCATCTTTGATTTTATTATATCAGAAATGTGCGTGATCGTTCCTTCGATATCGTCTGTAAGTCCGTGGATAAAGTCCAAAGCTTCCTCCCTTGCCTTGCCGACCCAAGCCTCGACAGCTGCATACTCGTCCCCCAACGTGTCTTCCAAACCCACCTTCATATCCCGAATAACGCCATCTAGAGCCAGCTTTCCCAACTTGGCAGCAGCTTCTGCGGTGTACGATTGGAGATCAGCTATATTCAGCGGTTCGGGGCCACTTTTGGTTCCACCGGTGGTGGGTGCCATGGTCGTTTCGTCATCACCTAGGCTCGTTTCCTTTTCGGCAAGCCTCAATCGACTAGCCACGCTCTCAGCGAGTGAGAATTCTTTGTTTCTGTCGTAACGTTCATCATCAGCGCTGACTTTCTTTTCATCCACCCTCACTTGCCCAGATGCGCTCTCAGCAAATGAGAATTGTTTGTTTCCATCAAGGCTTCTGCCATCAACCTCGCACGCTGCCAAAAAGGCAACTGCACATATGCATGCCAAAGCGCACCCTTTATTCATATTGCAGAATGGCTAAATCAAAGTTTGTAAATGTAAGCCTTCCTCGTCAGAATGTCAGTCAAGACAACTCTTGTTTTCTTTTGTCTCTCAGATATGTGTCCTTGAAATCTATTCCTTTAAGCGGGCGTCACGACGCGTGAAATGTGGACTTATTTGTTCGAGAAAAAGAAACATACGTCACACAAAGGTCGGTGTGTATGCTTGTATTGATTGAATAATGAATAACCCAAAATGACTGCTTTACGAATATCTCATTTCATTTTTATTGTCGCCTGTTACTACCCACGGCAACAGTTTTAAACATATAAAAAATATAATAAATATAATAATATATTAGTCTATAATAATAATATAAGGTACAATACTACTGCTGTATTGTAAAAAAATATTTATAAAAAAATTCATCAACAGCCAAAAGGTTGTTTGTTAACGATTATCGGATATTATGCGCACTATCCTGTTATTTTGAACTGTTGAATGGCAGTAAGGTCGCGGTCTTTGTAGAGGTTCAATAATAGTAGGGAGTTTGAAAATGAAGAGATTCATTTAAAAAAAAATATATAAATAAATACAATATTTTTTTAATCATAGCCGCCCCCACTTGTGCCAGGGGCGGCTAACCATCCTTGTGTGGGTATATCGCTATTTTGTACATCTAAAAATACAATTTCTGAAATTCCTTATTTAACAGAGTTAATAACCTTGACTTTGATGTTGGGATTCAACGGTATATCCTTAATCAAATATGTATGTACTATTCGTGTATGCATGTATATATTATGATCTATAGTCTATGGATATTGCATGTTGCTGGTATTTATTATTTATTTTTTAAAATGAATCTCTTCATTTTCAAACTCCCTTCTATTATTGAACCTCAACAAAGACCACGACCTCACTCCCATTCAACAGTTCAAAATAACAGGATAGTGCGCATAATATCCGATAATCGTTAACAAACAACCTTTTGGCTGTTGATGATTTTTTTAAAATATTTTTTACAGTACCTTGGTATAATATACGTAGTAGTACCTTATTATTACCTTACAATATTTATATAATATTATTTTATAATTTAAAAAAAAAAAAAAATGTATTTATTATATTATTTTTTAAAAAAATATTTATTTATATATAAGATAAAACTGTTGTCGTGGGTAGTAAATAACAAACGACAATAAAAATGAAATGAGATATTCGCAAAGCATTCATTTTGGGTTATTCATTCAAATTTCAAATCACGTACAGAATTGAGTTGCCTGTCGATTCCTCTGCAGGCCCCTGAGATTCTATTGGGAGTAACGTATTATAGAAGAAGCACCTGTTCTTTTTCTGGCATTCAAACAAAACCCCACTTTTGAAAAAAGATGACGACGCTAACGCGTACTTTTGTAGCAGTACTCGCGTTCTCGGCTTTCCTGTGCACCTCAGCGCTCCGATCGCGGAAGCTTCGCGCCGGTGCGAGCGGGTGCGGCTTGAGCATAGACTGCTGGATGAACTGGGGAAAATCTGAAGTGGCAAACGCAGAGGCTCAAACGAATCAGTGGAAGGACGAAGCAGAACAAGCCATCGCAGAAAAATCGGCGCAGGCAGCATCGTTTCTGAAAACCATCGCAAATTTAAAGGCTGATGCCGCGGACGCGGTAAATGACATTAAGATGCTTGGAACGTGCGCTGCAAAGCTACCAGGAGTCGCTTCCGCAACCGATTCTTTTACTTTCGTTGAAAATGCACTCAAAGGCGATGCGCCACCCATAGATCAACTTGTGAAGACTTATTTGATGCCAATATTCAATAACCAAGCACAATATTTTGTTTCCCTTTTACCTGCGATGGAAAAGCTCGTTGGAGGTTTGCCAAAGCTTCTAAATAGCAATGGAGGCATCAATGAATCTGCCATAGGTGAAGCGCCGGCAGCCCTCGCAGAGTTTATGTTTACCGTTCTCGATCTCAACCCAGGCACAGCATGCGTGAAGGACGAACTGCTAAAGCTTGAGCAAGGTAGTCTCGAAAGCTTGCTAAGGGAGTTTATGAGCCCAGTTATGAATGCATTGAACCCTGTTTTGAAGTGGGCAAACAATGCGACGATATTCTTAGTTGGGGGAGGAATCGAGCTGTCCTTGGACGGCGTTGAGGATCTCTTAGAGGCAACTCTTGTCGGTCAGAAACTCGAAGAGCTCGATACTACGGTTTCAGCCAATATCAATGCGTTTTGCCAAAAAGCGACAAAAACAGTCGTCCAATATTTGGATCACGTTGGGTCAATTCCAACGGAATTTTGCCAACGCAACGAATCCCCCCTCATCGAGGATATCGAAGGAGGTCTCGCTGCCATAATTTCAGGAGGACTGGCGTGGATTTCTAAATTGAGTTTTCAGCTGATCAACAATCATGTGTGGCAGCCACTGCTCACTGAACTCGTTACGCTGTGCCATAGTTCGCAATCGGTCGTTCAGCAGATTGTGGTGGGTTTATGCGGTCTCATCCCAGAAGTTGGTGGGGTTAGTTGCACTGCTATTTCTGCCCCAATTGGCGTTGCAATTTCTTCAATCGCTGCTCAGCTAATGAGAGGGTCTGTCCAGGGACTCATCACCAACTTTGAGGGTTGGTGGTTGGCAAAAATCCCGTCGTGGTCTCTCGATATTGCGGATGGGATAACGGGACTTGCTGAAGACGCTATTAAAGAGGCAGTGAGGGGAGTCGATGCTGCCGCGGACGCCGTTGTACCCGCAAATGTAATTTCAGGGATCGAGGCGTCTGTTAGTAAAATGGTTGAAGACGTGGATGCTGTCCTTGTCCCCTTGTACAAGCTCGCCAGCCCTATCATTCTCTTTCTGATGAAGCTCATCATCTCGAAGATCACTAAAGGCTTATTTGTGTGCGGTCAAGACTTGGATAAGATCGTCGGCTTAATCCAGGAAAAGCTGTGCACGCCCCTGCAGTTAAAAGATCTTGATCCTTGATACTTTATTTAATACATATTGTACATGTTGAATGCCTTAAATAATAATTATTACATTTCCTCTTTTCATCATTTTTTTTTCTTATTTACATTTTTTTTCAAAAAAATATTTCGTCCTTCTTATTAGGCTGTCCGTAATAGAAAGGTAAAGATGCAAAGATTTTTAAAATCTTGGTAAAGATGCAAAGATTGATTTTTAAAACAATAATACTCTAAATTGTATGGTTAATCGTCGAGCTGACTTATCAGCGCGCAGCCCCCCTTTATCCACTTTTTCTCCGTGTCCCTTTCGAGCATTTCGAGTTTGATCATCATCACAAAATTGGTGGAGTGTCCAGTCGTGCTGAGCATTCCAAATCGCTTCGACTCGCGGTAAACGGGGCACTCATATCTATGCTTCTCATCGGGAATGCCTTCATATTTAAATGGCTTCAAGTATATGATCGGCATGGAAGTAAATAGTTCCTTAGGGCGGGACTCCACGAGAGCTTGCTCTACCGTAGACCACCTAGCGCCCTCGAGAAAGAGACCGTGGATGTACGCTCCGTCATCAGGCGCTTTGCTCACCTTTTCGGGATCATACTCCTTTAGCACCTCAAAGTCATACTTCACCAAATCGATGGGAATCGTGTGGCGCCTCGCAAAATTTTGTCGGGTTCCAGTGATAAAGCCCTGCGTAAAGAAAAAGCCTGAAATCCAGTAGACGGAAGGCTTGCCATTATCGATCCACCCGTTGAGCATGTCGATTCTCTTAATCAAGTCATTGACCCAACCGCCAAGGGGCTTAAGTGAGGGGTACGCCACCGAGCTCCACATCGTGGGGACTTGCCCATTTGTCATCGACGTACCCATCGCCTCCAGCTCCGACGACATAACCACAAGACCCTTAATTGCAAGCTGCACGTCGACCAGAGATTTTTTCACTACAGAGAGAAGTTTGTTGAAACGCCCCAGTTCTTGCACCAGGAGCGTGTTCATGCTTTCCTCGAAAATAATAGGGTACTTAACAGCGACAGCATCTACGTCAAAGGTACCAGGCACCTTTTTCTCGAGATCAACGGCAAGATCCATTAATGTCTCGCTCCAACTCTTTCCTTCACTAGACGATGAGCGCGGCTGAAGCTGGAGCACCGCGCCCAAAAGTGAATTTGTGTTGCCGATGGCCGATGTTATAGCTGCATTGTCGTGTATACCAAACACTTCGGGCGTTTCATTTAGGGGAAGAGACTTTATGTACGACAAGTACGAGTCCTTATCACCATCAGCAGGAGCATAGTAGGTGCCTGAGGGCGAAAACGTATAGTCCTCGTCTAAAATGTCGGGCGTGTAAAAGTCGCTAAGAATATTGAGCAAGCAGCGTCGATCTTTATCATCGGTGACGCGGCCGCCGTAGTTGCACTCCCCTGCAAGATAGTTCAGCATCTTGTACGGAATCTCATCGTAGTCTGTAAGGAATAGCATGAGTTGATCGAGCGTAATTCGCAAGTCAGGAAGCGTAAACGTGTAGGGTATATTCCATCCAATGGGGCCGAATTGGCATCGTTCTCTTACCGTCGCGTGAAAAAAGCATATACCAAACAGCAGCTTTTTGAATTCCTTTGATTTGGGGCAGCTTTCGAACCACTCATCCTCAATGGCGATGTAGCTTCCAGTAAGATTTGCCCTGAATCCGCGAGGTGGCTCAAGGGTGACCTTGATGCCATTTTGAAGCACACTCACCGGAAATTTTGGCGACGGCATCGAGGTCAACCAGAGTCTAAAGTTATCGTGGACGAGTTCAGGCGAGAGCTCTTCGACAAGTTTCTCTAGCATGGGAAGCCACGACTCTGCGACGTGGCAATTTTGTAGCACAACCCAGTTACCTTTATCGACAGCAACCTTGACGGCTGCCTCTGCGATCGGACCTTGTCCTTGTCCAAGAGACACTCCGACGAGCTTTTCTCCCTTTCCAAACTCATCAGCGAGACGCATGAGCTCGGTCATGGGGTCAGCACCAGGAGTAAGTACGAAAAGCAATGGAGTGACTGAATTGGAGTCTTCAAAGCAAGCGCGAAGATCAAACGGGGGCGGCTCAATGAATTGACTGCCAATCTTTTCAGAAATAAATTGTTGAAGCGCGGGAATTACCTTGTCGGGACGCAAACAGCGAAGCACGATAAGTACTTGAAGTGAGCTGAGCTGGCCCTCAAACAAATCAATTATATCGTCTTTGGGAGTTTGCGAGTCGAATACTTTCTTAAAGTCTTTAGGCCGTGCCTCCAGCATGTCCTCGAGTCCAGATATCAAATCAGAGGCGCCGAGGATGTCGCCCCACGCCTTTTCGCTAAGCCAGCTACCAGGAAGAGGGTTTGGCTTCGCAAGATCCACCGACGTGTTGCCCGTGAGAAAGTACCTCAACTCGCGGGGGTCTATATGGTTGCCAACTTGCAAGATACGAACGCACAGCAGGAACGAAAACAGAAGCTTATCTTTCTCAAAAAGAGATCGGCAGATGTTGTTGTAGAGCACCTTGGTAAACTCGTCGTTCAAGTTTTTGAGTCTATCCTCAAGAACGGACGTTTTTGCGGCACGATCGATCGCAAGGTTGAATAAGTTTACGTACGCCTCCAGCGAGAATTGGTACATGGGGTCGACTCCGGCAAGATCCGCGACGCAAAAGAACAAATTTGACGAACGAATGGCCACGGGTCGGTAACCAGCGCGTGTTTCATCAATCTTTTTTTGCGTTACAGCTGCCTTTTTCACAGCTTGCATGATGGCGTTTGAAGTAACTTTTGAGTCAGAGAGTGTCTTAATGAGCACCTCATCGTCTAAAATGTTGCCTTCAGCCTTGGCGAGGAGCTCCAAGATCTTATCTTCAATTTCCTTTAGCTGGCGCTTGTTGTTAGCATCTTGAACAACGAGCTCTTCGCGCTGGGCTTCCAGCTGGGGAGTCTCCCTAAGCACCGTGATGCCAAGCATCTGATCTTCAAGTCCCGACTGCGTCGCCATAAAATTTAGCAAATTCACCCTGACGCACGTCTCAGGAGAGTAGTGCGGGTTGCGGAGCTTAGTCGTGATGTAAAGCTTGAATGATTCGGAATAAGAGAGGACATTGTCTCCAAACTTAATGCTAAGCATGCCCCCGCGCTTTATGATTGCCCGAGAGAGCAACGGCTCAAGAATAGGATCGAGTTTCTCGGGTACATTTTCGAGAAGCACTGGCGTGCCAAATGTAATAGCGTTTTCGATTGTTCTGACGAAGTCGCCCTGCGACTGCCTGCACACCTTTAGCGAGTTGCTCGCTTCGATATTTCGAATCCACTTATTTGCTTGCATTTGCGGATCAATCATGAGAGGCCATCTATTTGATGAGTCAAGCATAATTGCATTGTCAATAGAAAAGCTGTCATTTGGAAGCTTTGAAATCGTCCACTCGCGAATTTTCACGGGTTCTCCAAGCGTCTTTGTGAGCGAAAAGTCGTCTGAGCTGGGTATTTGGTATTCCTTGAGCGCCTTTGCCCACTGGACGACGCACTGCTCGCGATACGACGCTGTAAAGACGCCGAGGTAGGCAATTACACCAGAAGAAAGAAGGATATCTCCGACGCTATTTTCATACAGTAGTGACAAGTCTGCAACAAACTGCGTCCACCGATCCTTTTCTCCTCCAAGGCCACCAATGAGGCGCGACGCCCGATCAAGCTTCGTTGCGCAGTCCTCAACTTTGTCCTCCAGCTGCTTCTTTTTCTCCATAGTATCATCAAGCTGCTTTTTGAGATCTTCGACTGTTTGCAAAACTGCTTTCAGTTCATCCTGCTTTGCCTTTAGCGCCGCAAGCGCTTCGTTCAGCTCCGCAGTCGCTTTTGCAAGCGCCTCCTTCTTCGGCTGCACGATCTTTGCGACCTCGTCATATTTGACCATAGCGTGAATCCATTTGCATAGACCAGCGGCTGCTTTGGAAGCCTTGAGAATAATCTTGGGATCAAAGTCGTCCCTCTCTGTATATGGCTTTGCTTTCTCAACTATTGCAGGAGATATGTTGTCCTTATCATACCTTTCAAGATTCTGAAGAAACTTTGTATCATTTAGCAGATTCTTTTGCGCTGGTTCCCAGTAGTCGTCTATCTTGCCTCGCCCATCTGGGTTAGGGATACGCTTTGGCTTCACCCCCATCATGATGCATACAGCCTCCATGGTAAGTTTGACGCCCGCCGGTGGTTTCTTCATCGCTTTGACTTCGACAATATCGCTTTTGCTGAGCGTCTTGAGAGCCCTGAGGGCATCGTTGAGAGTAGGAATAGCCACCGCCAGTATCTCTTCGCATTCTGCCTTGTCCTGCATGCACGCTTCCTTTTGCGCCATCGCCACCTTTTCATCCTGCTCAACGATAAGCTTCTTTGCGTCGGCTTCCTTTTGCCTTTCTTCAACGACAAGGAGCTGCTTATCTGTTTCCGCTTGGGCTTCAACAAGCTTTGGCTGGAGCGCTTCCAGCTCCACGCGCATATGTGCTACTTGCTCTGCCGTCTCAGCCAACTTTTGAAGTCCATTCTCGTACCTCGACTTTTTCATTGTGATATCTTTGCGCTTGGCGAAAATCAACTTTTTGAACGTATTGATGAGCTCAAGGTAAGACGTTGGTGTCACGTAGTAAAATCGCCCCATCTCCTTTTGAAAGGATGCAGTCGTAGCCGATGCGGTCTGCTGCATTTGTACACAAATATCGACGACCCCAGAGGGGATTTCGACCTTGCTCAAGAAGAAATCTGCCACTGATCGGAGGGCTTCCTCCGGCCAAGCTGTGTACCAATCTATTGTTGTGCAATTTGTAAGCGATGGAAACTGCAAGAGGCGCTTTCGAAAATCATCCCCAATCGGTGAGAATGCGAGGACAAGGTGCAAGTTTGAGCGGCAGCGCTCGACGAAGAGTTCCATCACGCCTTGATTTGTAAGCATCGATTTGCCTTCCTTTTCGGCAGCAGCGCGCACATCTTCCACGATCGCCTGGCGTTCATCCGGCAAAAACAAGTTGGGAACTTCCCCAGTGTTCAAAATGTTATTGATGTCTTCGACAAAGCCTTCGTCGACAATTTGAGTATCGCTAAACAGAAATACAGTCTGCTTACCTTGCGCACCAGCCATTCGAAGCATCCTCTTTAAATCTTCGCGCCACTCAAACATGCCGTAAACCTTTGATATTTCGATCTGGAAGAGCGTGAGGTCGCATATGGAAGTTGCAAGCATAGTAAGGCTCTTCCTACCCGAGCCGCCGACGCCAACAAGGAGAGCGTTCCCAAGAGGCTGTGAAATGATGCGGCAAATCCTAGAAATATGCTGTATTGCGTCAATAAACAGAACCAGGTTCATTTTGGTCGTCGACATAGAGTTAAAATCTTCCATATAATCCGCCATCGCGCTCTTAATGCTTTCAATGTCTTCAACCTCGCGGTATACTCGACTTTCGGGGAGGATATCGGGGTCGGTGTACTTTCCAAACATGAGAGGTATGCCATCCGGCGAAAGGGTCTTCCATTCTCTCTTAAAATGTTTTTTGACCTTGCGAGCCAAGTCACCGAAGAACCACTTTCGATCGTCTTCTGTGGCAAGACGATCGTGAAACACTCGCGTGCACTCGTGTCCCCAAAGCTTGACCATTTGCTCTGGCTCCTTTATCGTCTTGTAGTCTGACATGACGATTCCCTGAAATACTTTCGAGAGATCTCTCAGGTTGAATGTGTAGTGCGACTTTGCGGGCGTTGGCAGCATCTCGTCAGATACATTCCTGTACATGTCTAGGGTGGCAGTCACCAGAGCAGCGCCCATGCTTCTCACATTAGGACTGTAGCGCTTCAGTGCCCAGCTCATAATAGTCGAAAATACGACATTTTGCGAACTTTCATCAAAAGGCACAAAAGTCAGCAACGTAAAGTGGCGAACGTATCGCTGTGTGATGCGAGTACGACCTCCTCCTGGGGGCCCCATCGCGGCAACAAACTGAAGATCGACGAGATGCCGAAAAGATATTTCCTTTCTATCGTACCATCCTTTGTGATCCATCCACTGCCGAAGAATTTCAATTGGCGGCTGCGCGCCGTACTCCTCTTTTGCAGGCATGTTAAGATCGTCGACGAAAATGACACATTTTTTGCCAATAGGAGGACCGTATATGCCGCGACGCCTCTTATCGAGTTTACCGTCGATGATGTCTTGCGTCTGATTGGCGGACGTCTGCGCTGAAAAGTTTAAAAAGAGGGGCACATATTTTTCCGCGTCCAGGTCATCGCGAAGCAGCTTTTTGACAGATACCGATTTACCGGTTCCAGTCTCTCCTGTGCAAAGAACTGGCATGCCGTGTTCCACAAGTCTCTGAATAAGCCAAGCGTTCCTCGAAGTATCTACTGTAGGCACCAAAATGTCTTGGAATTGCATTCCATCTTTGACGACAAATTTGGGGACTTGATCTATCCACTGATACCATTTTGACTGAGCTGCATCAAAACCATAGTCTATGCACGAGCCGCTCTCAATGAAGGGCACCTTGTTCAAGAACTCGTACGCTTGCGCATCTTTATACGCTGGATTGCTTTGCACAAACGTTTTCCATGCAGCGTCATCGCTGTGGCAGCCGCTTGTGAGGCACTTTATAAAAGAATCAAAGCGGCGACGCCCACTTGCGTCCGTTGCTCCCGCAACTCCCCAAATAAATGCTAAAAGGAAGCAGCCTTCGATAGATTTGTCGATATCTTTGGCATCCAGAAGATGGTCGATTAGCGTTGATTCCATGATCCTCAAAATAGACGCACACACCTCGGATGTTGTGACTGGGCATGGGACATTACACTGGCGTTTCAACAGAAAAATGGATGGTTCAAAAAACGTTTCAAACAGCCGCGTCGTCTGTTCGCGAAAGGACGCTTCTTCGAACACTCTTTCCACCCACGATTTGACGAGAACGCGCCATCCAAGACGATCTTGCTCAAGAAATACCATTCCAACGCGAGACACCGTTGCAGGCGATGCCACCTCTAAGTCTTGCGTCTCAAACATCATCGTCATCATATTGCTCATTTTTATGATCTCACCGCTCTCGAGGCATAGCTTCATATTGTTATCAAGCACCGTGTTCATATTTTCGATCCAAACGGCGTCCACAGGGCCGTCAAACACGACCCAATGACGATTTCCATCATTTGCTTGAGCAGCTTTTCTGTACGTTACGGCAAGAATGCCGTCAGTCCACTCGTGTGTATTTTCGTCAAAACTACCGTACAGCTGCGTCTGCTTGATCGATTTAGGGTTCATGGTGTGAATCACAACATCGGGTTCAAAGTTGGGATCATCTTTAATTGCAGACATTGCTTTTGCCAGCGTATGGATGACCTTTGTTTTTCCTGAAAACGTCTCGCCGACGACCATGAGACCGTGGCGCACCGCAACGGTTTCATAAAGCTGAACAACAGCGCGGACAAATGTATCCTTCGTTTGCAAACCCTCATCACCCGAAATGCTTTCGATGGTGGGAATAAGTGTACCGTAATCTGCAGTGGGCAAATCTACGCCAGGAAACAGATCCTTCAAAATTCCCTGAAAGAGAGGAATATCACTCGTCGTGAACTTTGGAAGATTAACGTCTGATATAGCGCTCAAAACGAGCATATCTTCCGACCACACGTCTCCCTGCAGCTGACGCAGGTTACCCGCTCGAATGAGGATGGAAAAGACCGCACGCATGCCATAGTCGTAATGCTTTTGGTTAGAAAGCTGCTCAGAGCATAAAATTAAAACTTGGGTGAGTTTTCGGGCCATATTTTTTGCATCTTCAAATCCAAATGAAAACAGCTTAATTTCTGCGATGAGGGCGTAATCGGGAACCATCATAGCGCAAGGGCGAAACAAAGCGGCAAGATTATCAGGGAGTTCCTGTCGACCAGCGTATCCTGGATTCATAGTGATGAACACGTTTGCATCAGGGTTGAGAAGAAGTGTGCTGCCTTCAAACTCAAATCGCTTCACGCGAGCCCTCTTTGCCTTCGTAATCGTCAAGATTTGCTGGGCGATGACGGAGAGAACCTCCAGTTGAATGCGATTGAACTCATCAAAGCATGCCCAAGCGCCTGCCTGCGCAAGACCTTTGAAAAACTTAGCCATAGCAAGGTAGTCGAGACCGTCAGAACAGTTAAATACAACGCACTGCTTGGCTAGCGCTTTCGCAAGATCTTTCACCGTCTCCGTTTTGCCAGTCCCTGCTGGCCCAGCCGGCGCGCCTCCATAAACGAGACTTACTGCACCCATGAGCGTCCGATAGCACCTATCTGTCAGCGGGGTGATGATGAGGCGCGAAGAATTTCCTAGATACTCGTACGCGTACATTTGCGTCGCGTTGAGAATGCGCACCATGACATTGAATGGGTTATCGCCATATCGCTTAAAATCGTCGTCTTGCTCTTCCCAATAATACCGAAGCTGCGAAAGCCACTCAAACGCGTTGACGTCTGCAATATTATTTTTTGCCATCTCTGCCACAACGTCGCGCGCGTGCACATCGATGACGCACAACGCCCCCAGAGTAGTTCGCTCCATTTTGGTAAGTTTGCCACGAACGAGTTCTACAATTTGCATGAGCTGGGTACCAAGATTCTCAGTGTATTCCCCAAGCCTCTTCTCTGCAATTGCCTGATTTACTTCTTGTGTCCAGAAAATTTGACTTGCATTCAAGCATATCATGCCTGGCCATGAAAGCACCCACGACTTGCGATCTTGGTTTGCTTTCAGATCATTCATTTTGGGATACGCTCTCATTGCATCTTGCATAATTTCTTTGACGGTGACACGCATTGACTTTTCGAATTCGCCAAGCCATAGCTCTACGTTCCCCTTGAATGCCCCACGATTTGGATCCACAATCGTAAACATGTCGACATTCTCGCCTTCGGTGCTCACCATTTTCATAATGCGCAGGTCATCTTTACTCTCACTGCCAGGTAGATCGCTGCCAAATATAACGCGGTTGACGCCCTCAAAACACTTTCCCAAAAAGGGCTGCACAGCTCTCGGGTCCTTTGTCTGGCTCAATATCTCAAGGAGTTCATCGTTCGACAAAAAGAAAAATCGAGCAAACGCCATTCGTTTAACCTCGAGGTAGTCATTCAGAGACTTTGTGATTTTATCCAACAATTCGTTTGCCTTTTCAAATTTTCCGAGGAGCTGCTCGTCGGCGCATACAGTCATGACGTTGGGAGAGTAGTGGACATCGTCCATGACAGCCCTCCAAAGGTCATCAACGCTCTTGAATCTGCGTCCCTCGCGGGGCATTTGCCGCATTATATCATCGCTGGAGAATACTGGACCAAGATACATCCACGTTCGCTGACATTTGAGCCATTCATCGATAGTTCCATTCGCATACTGAAGCTTACGGTCCCACTCTTTAACCTGCTTCATAATACCCCGCGCATAAGGCGAAGCTTGTATGCTTTGTATTTTTACGATGTGATCATCGATGAGAGCGAGAATATCCTCCACACCCTTTATGACGAACGTCCCAGTATTTTTGTACTCCATGCATTCAAAAGATATTTCGTTCCACTCTTCCTCCATCGCTTTGAGGGAATTTTCAAGTCCAAACTCCTTCTCGGCGACTACTGTAATTTCGAGAACATCCTCTAACCTTGCACCGATATCAAGATCAATAAGTTTCTGGAGCGTGAGCATTTTATCGGGCACGATCTGCTCGCCAAGTCGATCGGAAACTTGATCCCAGTGTCTTTCCTTGATTGCATGGCTCCCCAGTTGCTGTATGATAGGAATATTAACCTTGAAAGTGTCCGTCAGCTCCCGGAGTTTGAGCGCCACAGCAGCAGGGCCACCGTTTGCATACACTACATCCTCGTTAGGTTTAAACGTCTTTGACATTCTATAGCTTTGCTTCCACCACGCTTCAACCTTTGAAGACACGTCGTCTGCGTTGATATCGAGAAACGAGCCGTTTAGGCAGTCTTCTCTCAAAGTCACAAACTCGGCAAACATCGTCCAGAGATCAAAGAATGGAGCAAATGCCTGTTTTGTTGCATGCAGATGCGGATATTCGGTTGGCGTCCATCCAAATAGGGCCTCGCGCCTGCGAATCTCATTCGAGCGGTCTACCGCACTCGCAAGAGCTGCATTGATATCCTCCGCCTCTTCGGATATAGAATAGAACTTTGTGGTATCATCGCGCGTTTTAAACCTTTCACACTTACTGTCAATATCATCAACTATCTCATCAAACTTATCACGTTCTTGGCAAAGAGTATCCATAAGGACAAGCTTTTGCGCCTCCATTTCGTAAACAGCGTCTTGTTTAAGCTCCTCAACGCGCTCGGGCCATGTGAAAATAGACCAAATCGATCGAAATGCCTTGCGTGGTAGATTTTTCTTGGCAATTTCAAGCGGCTTGACGGAGTCCAGAATATCAAGCGACTCTGCGGAGCACTTTTTGACAACGCGATGCGCGTTCTCAATTTCATCGACAAGCTCTGTCAGCTCCTCTTCGCTCTTTGGCGACACACCCAATCTCTCTTTGAGAGCATTGTACTCCTCGTGCACACGTGCTGCTTTATCGGCTGCATCGTTGACGACGTTATCAGTAATATCTCGCATCAGAGTCTCGACCCTATCGCGGAGGCGCCGCACGAAGCTTTCGCACACGATCCTTACTAAACCAAGGTCGTCGCTCGTTGAAGATAATCCATCAATTTCAGCAGCTACATCTATGACGCGTTGAAATACTTCCGTGGCGCTTGCTCCTTCAAAATCAACGTCATCTTTCAAAACCCATCCAAAAGCAGCGTACATTCTGAGACGCTCTTCTGCTGCAGCATACGCAGCGAGAATACGCTCCCGCACCACAAGCCTCGCTTTCTCAAGGGATTCATCGGCACGGCAAAAAAGCTCGCAGTCTTTTTCTCGGAGAATGGATCGTGGCGAGACCCGAAGCAGTACCAAGAGCTCGCTGTCGATGTCATGCACTGCGTTCATGGCAGATCGAGCGCGATCGATTACGGCCTCGCAAGCCGCAAGAAGCGAATCGCACGACGGCGACAGCCTTACTTCCCCGAGAGGCGCATCTGGTATGACGAGCTCCAGCTCAAAGAGGCACCGAGAAGACAAAAAATTCTCTGTCCACTTTGCACAAGATACTTGAATAAGCTGGCTCAAATCATTTTTCATGACAACGCGAACTAGTCGAAGCAGACGAGCTATTGGAGAGGATTCATACGAGGCATTGGACGAGTGTAAAAAGTTAAACATCGTAGCAAGCTCGTTGTCAACAATACGGAGTACAATTTCATTGCGCCACTCCCCAAGCACTATTTGCTGCTGAGCACTCTGAAATGTTATCATGTCGCGCTCAAACGCATCGAGGCCATCAGATTTTACGGCAGCATCGAGTGTGGGCATCAGGTTTGCGCGGGAGAGCACTGTCCAGTGGGCGCAGCGGAGAAATGTGACGAGAGTAGAGAGGGCTACCGATCTTGACGAATGAACGCCTTCAAAAGACTTTTTTCGGTTTAGATATTCATGGTGCTGGCCTGTATGGGATGTGAGAACACCCGCGGAAGGAGCGCAGTCACTCCACGCAGCATGTCGGCCGTGCAGCGGAACGGCCTTTTGCTCGGGAAATGGGGGAAGGCCCAAAACCTCGTACAATTGTCGCGCGCGCCCATTTGTTTGCAGATGATGGCGAAGGATCGATCGCCGAATTGCGTTTCCATACGTATCATCAATCTCGCCCACAAGTGCATCGAGCGTTCCACCTTCAACATCGCGTTTTAGGCACGAGATAGATCTCCAGTACATATTCCTAAGCGCCACTTCGGAAAGAGGCTCTACGTTTAAATCGATGCCAAAGCCGTTCCCTGATTCTCGCTTTAGTTTTTCAAAAAAGTGATCGAAGCGCACGTAGGATTTTGCGAGCTCGCGCTCTGCAGCCATTTTGCGCACTTCAGATTTAAACATCGTCTGCGACTCGTCGTCGAAGAGCAAGTTTACCCGTTTGACCCACTTGCAAGAGCGGTCGTGTCGAAATTGGATGCGGTATTGCTTCGTACTCGGATTGTATTCATGCACATCGCATCGGCGCCACCGCCAGTGCTGGTGTATTCCACCTGACCAGTACGGAGAGCGCGCAGAGCGCCTTTTTGAGGTCCACTCTGTTGGAGACTTTTTGTCCCAGTCTTCGATTTGATCATCCCGTAGGGCTATCGACCCACCATCGATGCGGTGAAAGTACTTGTCATCAAGGACAGCGGGTGGCACTGGTACGCTTTTTTTGCGCCCGAAACGGCACCTCCACTGATCATACGATGAAGTAAAAGCAACGTCACGATATTCGAATGCTTTTTTGGGCGATTGTGGCGAGTCTGCTTTATTTTCTTCAAACGATACACATTTCCGGAGAGGTTCGTGGATCGTCGACCATGCTGTTTTTCGTTTCTTTTTTTTCACTTTTTTTTCAGGTCGAGGTCGCTGCTTGACGCCGGGCTCGCGTATAATTTTTACTCCACGACGCGAGCCATCTGCCCAAGGTCTCTCTCTTTGCTTGTAGGCTGCTTGGGGAAAAGGTTTGGCCTTTGTTTTCGAGGTGGGTGCTGTAAAGTGCATATGCGGAGTCGATGCAGACGGCGCTAGTTTTCTGTTTGATGACATGGACTCGTTTGAGCTCGCGCGCAATCCATCGTGGAGCGAGGGCGTCGAAAGCGAGTGGCGCACCTTTTTTAACTTCTTCAGTGTCGTTGCGATGCGCTCCTCCGCTGTTCGCTTGCTCCCGCCAAGCGTCCGAAACTTGAAGTCTTCCATTATATAAAGTATAATATATTACGTTTCGATGAACTACTAAATAATAACAACACTGCACTTCTCGAAACGAAGTGGGCGCACCGAATATATATATATATATATTTCAATAAGTAATGCTTTCCTTTGGGAGAAGGAGCGAACAAAAAGAAAAAGCGACGAAAGGTGCGAAGCGAACGATAATTGAAGATTTTAAAAATAATATTCTTATTACAGTTTGCATTATTTTTTTAAAAAATATATAAAAAAAAAGGATCGTTATTCGTTTCTATTATTATTATACGCAATGTTGAGGCTTGGAAGGAAGGAAATTAAATATTTTATAAAATACGCAAAAAACGGATTTATTGAACTGGCTAGTGGCTATTGGTGCATTCAAAAATATAACGGTTAGATGCAGGAAATAAATATTTTTTATAAAAATCACTTTTGATGATGTGTGCCACGCGGCGCTTATTTTACTTTCATTACATTCGCTCGTCTGTAATACATACATATATATATATTTGCTTACGATGCAAGGGAGAGGATAGGTTGCAAGAGAGATATGTACACGCAAATTATCATCCCGCGTATAGCAAGGTAAATATATAAAATATATTTATCAAAATGACGAGTAAAAAAAAAAAGATAGCGCGAGCGTGGGAGCAGCGAGTGCGGAAGAAAAGAGAAAGGGAAAAAAGATGAGACTCGTATCATTTGATTGCGAACAACAAAGAAGCGTTGGAACATGTCGTGCCTTGTTGTTTTTGTTTTTTCGTCTCTCTTTTATCAAAGATTCAGTCGTGCTCTTTTTACACGTAGCTGACGCCCTGATTTCCGCGCTGGGTGCCGTAGGTGATTCCAGCCTGCTTGTCGACGAGACCCTCCCTTGCTTCGCGCTCCCTCCTTCTGGCCTCCTGATCGGGCGTGCGCGAGCAGAGAAGCACGAGGGTGAAGAATTCGGCGAGGAGCTGCACGGCACCAACAGAGACGACGACGGTGCCGATGGTCTTCATGTTGTCGTGGAGCCACTCGAGGACGCCCTTCTTGAATTCGCTGAAGGGCTCGTTGCAGTCGCTCGTGACATCATCGGGAAGCACCTTGCAAAAGTCGGTGTTGTCAAAGCCGTGGCACGGTGGAAGAGGCGCCTTGGGGCTCGCGCAGCACTTTACGTACGTGCAGTTGACAAAGTTGGATACGGGCTGGCCGGCAGTGTCGGTATCCACGCTGGGAAGGTTCACGTTGATGTCACCCGCGTAAGCGAGGATCGAGATGGCGCCGCCAGCGATAAAAACGATGACAGCGAGGAGCACGATAGAGTACAGCGTGAGCATGCACTTGTTGTGGTTCTTGGCGGCGGAGCAACCCCACGTGCCGACGCCAAATGTCGCGGCACCGGCGATGAGGATCGTCCAAAGGGACTTTTTCGCGTACACCGCGTCAACGGAGGAGTACGTTGCGAGGAGATACGCCGTGTATCCCACGGAAACGATACCCGCGAGGGCGAGGACCGCGTTCAAAAGAACGAGGTAGCTCTTCGAAAGGGCTCTGCAGACCATTTTTTCTTTTCTTTTTTCTTTGACTTGTATTTAATTTCTCTCAAAAAAAGATGTTCGTTTTCGACACGTTTCTTCGTACGGTATGCTACCAACAAAACAAAAAAAGCGCGGCACGTTTTTAGTTAGAAACAAGAAGACAAACGCACGTCAATAGCGCACCGCATATACACGACTACATACGAGTACACCACACATCGGATAAGTAGTAAAATAGGGGTTCCCTTTTTTCCATTATTAAACGAAACCACCACGTGACCTCCTCCTCTCCCTCCCTCCCCTCACGTCACCACACTCATCCTCTTATTATGGAATGAACCATTCATGCACAGCGTCCATCAACATCAATCCATCCTGAGGCACTCACTCTATCTCAACAATGTAAAATCAATTTACACATGAGAAGAGAAGGGGGGACTTTTCATAATTAAAATGAAGATTTTTCATGGACGATCAATCAGTATACTAGTATATTATGGAGATGCCCATACTAGTAAAGAGGTAGGGCGAAGAATGAGGAAATATTTTTTTATAAAGAACATTCCCAATAATTCTCAAGATGATGATGGAGTAAATAAATGAACTCGTCGTCACCCAATACGAAAAGAAGCGTACAAATATACCCTAGTAGGCACTCCCTTTCCACATTGGATGCATGGTGGCATCTCGTCATTTTAAAATTAATTTTTTTTTTTGCATTTATTGAACTCTCTTCGTATTTTATAAATTATAATTATATTTTATCGACTGCCTATTTAATGAAATTATATACAATACTTGAACATGTCATATAATATCATAGAATAAATACCCTTTGATAGTTAGGTAAATTATAAAACGGCCATTTGTATAAAATTTACATATATTTAATATGTACGACTATACTAACATTACATATGTTAACATAACATAACATATGTTATGTTATGTTACCTTATTATTATACGAGTATATACAATATATATACATAGTTAGTTACCTTACAGTACGAGTAAATATTTAGTACAATATATTGTAAGTACCGATGACGCGGGCGGCAGACGTGCCGCACTGAACAAGAAGGCTGAATAAATAATTAATAATATTATACTCGTACAATATATATATATTTTAATATGAGGAAAAAATGCTTCGCTGTGATTGGGTATTTGGTCTCCGAATCTTGCGGGGCGGAAATGATGAAACGTTATTATATATAGCCGTCGTGTACATCATGGATATCCTTCTTTTTTAACTTATTATATGTATTATACTCATGTTGTACTGTACAATATGAGTACATACAATATGTTTATTTTCAATTAATTCAAATTTAAAAAATTTCAAAAAAAATATTCAATTTTTTTTCGTTTCTCGTTTTTTCTCTTTCTCATTCTCCCTTACTACATATTATTTCATTCCACGACGTGCAAATAAACAAAATAAGCAAAATCACATCCAGCGAGAGCTTTTTTTTATTATATATAATCTTCCGGTCAGTCGTAGCAAATAATGGAGTCGGGCAGTCCATCGTATGCGAGGGAAGCGAAGCGTATCCGACGTCTTCCGCCCGCGACCACATACATGGATCTAATTCCGAAGGAGGTTTTACATCGTATTTGTGCTTTTCTTGGTACTGTGGATGGGTGGGTAGTATTAATGACGTTGATAAGAGATGCAGATGTTCAAAAGAGGGGGGCAGAGGCGCTGGTTTCGGATACCAGCAGATCAGTTCAAGAGAATGGAGCCATCGCTTTGGCGGGAGCGTTGCCCTACATCCCCTCCCTCTCTGAAATTCCTTTACGTTCCACAAGTGAAAAGGGGGCAATAGAAATCGCGCATGCATTGAAACATGTCCCCTCCCTCGAGATGCTTTCTTTGTATAAAAGTTCCATAGGCAGCAGAGGTGCAATAGAAATTGGTCAAGCATTGAAACACGTCCCCTCCCTCTCTCACCTTTTTTTGGATAAGAATTCCATGGGTGACAAAGGGGCAACAGAAATTGCGCGAGCATTGAAACAAGTCCCCTCCCTCACTTACCTTAATTTGGAAGGCAACTCCATAGGTGATAAAGGGGCAGCAGAAATCGCGCAAGCATTGAAACATGTCCCCTCCCTCTCTGAACTTCATTTGTATAAGAATTCCATAGTTGACAAAGGGGCAATAGAAATTGCGCAAGCATTGACACATGCCCCCTCCCTCAATTACGTTAATTTGCTTCAAAATTGGATTAGCGAGATAGGCTATCAAGCACTTGAAAGAGCGCGAAAACACCACCCCAACAAAGACAGGCTTTCCATAGAAGTTTTTTATGATTTCCCTGATTCTGATTTCTCTGATTCTGATTCTGATTTTTAAATTTTAAAAAATTAAAAAAAATTTAAAATTATTTATGTACGAGGAGCGAGGAGTATATTATTATATTTATCATATTTGTAAAGAAATAGTAAGATAAGGTGAACGATAAATGCTATGTATGCATGCAAGAAAAAAAATCAAAGTAATACGTTTTACATACCATCTGTCGTTCGCACGCCACGCAAAAAGTTGAACGCGCCGCAGCGCCGAGCTTAGTTAGGCGCAGGGGCTCTTTTTGATATCCTCGTCGACGTCAGACATTCCCCACATGGCCCACTCGCGATTGGAGAGCGTTTCAGGCTTGTCGTTTCCGTACAGAATTTCGCACTCGAGGTCCACGAGCTTGGGAAGCACCGCTTTCGCCTTGGCAGAGTCGCGCATTGCGACCTCTTGCGCTTTCAGCTCCTCAAACTTCGCGTCGTAGTACTTGGCTGCGACAGCAATTGCGTCCTCCTCAGCACCGACCATGTTGCAGTAGCCCCACGTATGTCCCTCGCACTCGGGGTCTTCCACGAAGCAAAATCCGCCATCTTGCGGAGCGAGGGGATCCACGCAGCAGTAGTTGTCGCAGTAAAAGCCATCGACAAGAGCCCACGTTTGCTTGCACGCGCAGCCCTTGACCTTTGTGTGGCCTTCAAGGCCCGCATTTTTTCCCACGACGGGAGGAGGCGCCTGCAACTGTCGCGCGCGTCTGCCGTCTCCGCGCATGATGCGATCGTGCTCCTTTTCAAGGAGCGCGCGTCGCGTCGACGACGTCTTGTGGTAGCGGTACACCTTGGCGATATCTTCGTGCCCAGACTTGAGAAGACGCTTCTTGATGTCGACCTTGCACACGCTGTCGAGCGACTTTCCCATCTCGAGTTCAAACTCGTCGGGGAAGTACAAGTAGCTGCGCTCGCCAAGATCGTGGATAGAGTGGTAGTCCCTCGGCGTATTGCGGGTTTTGTCCCACGACTCTGGCATGACCTGATCAGGGGTGCGACGGGTGCCTGCTTCGCCACCGCACCGCGTTACGCAAACTCCAGAGCAAAACGCTGAGCAGGTTTGATCAAAGTCGTTGCTTCCGCACCAGGAGTCTTGCTCCACGACGCACTTTTTGCAGTCTCCAGCCTTGCTCCTCGAGCATAGTGCGGGGTTGTGAGGCTTGCCTCCAGTTGAAGGGTACCACATGACGAACGGATCATCGACATTGTCGTCGCCTTGGGTGCCCTGGTACTCTTTGGTTGTGACGGACGCTTTGCTTACCTCGTCGTGGTCGTGGCAATCTTGCCAGTTGGCCCACACTTTGTCGACGAACGCGTGGTGGGAGAAGAAGAGGGGATCCGCTGGCGAGGAAAAGCTGCGGATGTGACCTCCGAGAAGATTATGGGGCATCGCGTGCGGCGTACCCTCAATACGAGCGCGGAAGCCGCGTCCCGAACCATACTCGGGATTGTTGCCGATGATATCCCTCAAGTTCATTGCGCCCGTAAAGTGGCCGCTGCTGCCGATTTTCCAGTTGATGCCGCGCGTGAGGCACGTGGGAGCGTCCTCGACGTGGTAGTCGATCCAATTGAACGGGGGCGTCGTGACGCATCCCATCGACGTGGGGTGGCCGTCCTGGCGCTGCGATTGCGACACGCCTCCCCACATTCCGTGGCCGTCCACCTCCTGCACGTCTGGGTTTCCGGGGCCGCCAAAGTCCTTGAGGATCTCTGATTCTTCGTGAAATGTCTTGCACCCGCCATCCTTTGCCTCGCACTTGAGCACATCTTCGCCCCAGTCCCAGTAAGGCACGGTGACGCAAGAATAAATCTTCTTGCCGTCGACCACAAGATTGCGAATAGCCTCCTCGTACTCGAGAAGGTACTTGCGATGCCAGGGCAAGAATCCCGACGTGCCGTGAGCGTAGTCTTTGTTTTCCTCCTGCGCGTGGATGCGCACAAACATGTCGTATTTGCCTTGCTTTTTCAGCTCGTTGACGGCAGCGATGTACGTGTCTTTCTCGTAGCGACTGAGCGTGTTGTAGTCGCGACGGTATCGCAAGCACGAGCACGTGTCCTTGTTGTTTGCGTCGCCTCCATTGCAGATGTGAAACGCTTCGACTTTGCAGTCGCTCGAGCATCCGTCTCCGTCGACGTTGTTTCCATCATCGCAACCGTATCCCATGAAACGTCCAAACTGCTTCATGTAGTTGTAGTGGGGGCCTTGCATCTTGGATTCGTCGCCAGTGACGCGTCCATCTCCGCAGCGAAACGCCTCGCACTTGCTTTTGACGAGAACAGTTCCGCCAGAGCACTTCCAGCCGTCTTCGACTGTGCACGTTGAGGAGCATCCATCGCCGTTGTTTACATTACCATCGTCGCACGCCTCGCCGTCGACGACGTGGCCATCTCCGCACACTTTTTCGCACGTTGTTTCAACTTCCTCGACGACATTTTCGCATGGCTTGCCGCCGTTTTGTGCAGGTGACTGGATCTGACGCGTCCTCTCCTTGGTGCACTTTTCGCCCTTAAACTCGGCCGACGACCAGGGAGACCATGCGCCCATGACGCAGTCGATAGGCTCATCTTTCTCCTTCGTCTCCTCGACGACGCCGTCGACGTTAGACACGGCAGGTTCTACGACCTTGCAGTCGTTGCTGCACGACGTCGTGCAGTGCCCTTCGCAGAGGTTGTCCCAGGCATTGGTAAAGCACCAATTGTCTACTTTATGCACGCACCTAGCGCACTCGTTTTCGCCCTTGAAGCACGTGTCGGGCTTCTGGGGAGGCTTCTCTTCAGGTTTGCTCTCATCCTTCACGCAGACGTCCTTGCACGTAGCGGCGCACAAGTTGAGGCACGCTTGATCCCACCCATTCATCGAGCACCACGCGTCATTTGTCTCAACGCATGTCTTGCACCCGCCCGCAACGTTGCCGTTGCACGCAGACGGCGGATTTCCCCCAGGAGCGACGGCGTCCGTAGGCGCTTTCGTGGGCGAGGGGGTTGGATCGGGCGTCGGGGCTTGGTTTTTGCTTCCCCACCACGAGCCAAAGTTATCCCACCACGCGAGCGAGCGGCGGCGGCGGGAGCTGCTGTGCGACTTGCCGGGCGTCCAGGCAAGAAACTCGCCATCCTGGCACTCGATCTTGACCGAGCCGTCCCTCTTGACGATGGTACCTGCGACGTTGCACACGCTGTTTTGGCCGGTTTCGTCTGTGACGACGGCCTTTTTCAGGTTGGAGAACTGCTTGCGCGCTTCGGCGAGGCCTACTTCGGTGAGCTGGCCATCCGCGCCGCCATTTTCAGCAATTGTTTGCATGACAGAGTTCAAGTTGACAGTTTTGGTGGCGATAGCCGCAGCAGCATCGCCAGAGTTGAGTTTGTCTTCAACTTCTCCCACTTTGAGGAGGGATGTGCCCCCGATAATGCCGAGGATGCCGAAGACGCCTACGATGGCGACAAGGAGACCAATCATCATACGCGTCTCCCTCCTTTGTTTTCCGGCTTTGTACTTGATCGTGGATTGAAGATCGCCGTGGGATGCCTGGATAGCTTGCTGAAGCGCCTCCATCGACACGGGACCATCCGCGTCAAACTTGAGCGTCACTTTGCGTCCCTTTTGCTCCTTGGTGAAGTTTTTGAACTGGGACTTGCGGGGAATCCTGTCGGAGGATCTCTCGCCCGGGTTGGTGAGCTCCACGTGCTTTGGGCTCATCGGATTATCTTGGTAGTCAAGAGAAGACATAGATCGGCAAGTAATATCGTTCAGTAAAAAATATTCCTGCGCAGGGATATATTATTACTATTATTATTTAGCGCTCGTTCTTTTTTTTTGTTAAGAATTCCGAATGCGTTCGATAGAACAAAAACGCCCTCGCGCGCGCAGCGAACGCAGCGACGCGGTAACCGCTGCGACAGGAGAAAAGTGATGAGGTGCAATTGCGTAGATACATACATGGATGGATAGATCTACCTCCTACATATGACTGTTTCTTAAATCAATTATTTAAAAAAATAATAATATATATATATATCATGTATCACGATGATGGCGCACTGGCATACGTGAGAACTCTTCATACACTTTGTATGGGACGAACGTGATGAGGAGGAGAAAGAAAGCATGCGCAAAAACATTCTTGCGCAAGATCCTTTTTCCAGATTGAATTTGAGATTATACGTGAAAATGGGCCTGAAGGGCACATACACCCCCGTCACCATCTCACGATAATCGAAAGTGTATCTTTTTTTTTACACACACTTTCAACGTAAATTGAAATATTACTCGTATTGTACGAGTACTAGTAGTAGTATACTCGTATATACGTAAAAGCAAAAGATCCATATATTACAAACGGTAATTAATCATAACGATATGAAAGCAGGGGCGTTATAATATACTGTACGAGTACGAGTAAGTATCATACAATTATTTGTACAGCAGCGTGATTGTATGCATAATGATTAATGATGCGTTTTGCTCATATATGTTGTGTTTATTAGTGCATTTCGTATGGCTTTACGCCCTGGAAAAGTGTACCTTATGTTTTTCTCTTTTGTGAAAAAAAACCAGGATTTCTCCGTTTTCCATACGATCTATATGGACTTTTTTAAATAAATATTTTCCATGGATACGTGCAGTAAAAATAGAACGGATTGGCTTATCTATGGTGTCTGTACTTTTAATTCCTCATTGTTGACCCTGGTTCAAGTTCGTGGACTCGCTTCGATTATTTATTATTTCCAAAATTTTTTGGTTTTGGGATGGATTCCAGCGACACACTGTTACTCTAGTACTATAATATACTACTACTTACTCGTACTATATACTCATCACTCACTCACTCGTATATAATAAAATATATAAATACATATACATGCAATCTATCTATACGGGCATTCATTCTTTATCCCTTTCGACATCCCAACCCATACGCGCCTTAAGATACGAAAAGCAATATGTTCCGAGATTCATAAAATGTGCATTCACTTAAGGTAGTAGTACGTAAAAAGCACTATTTACAAGCAATAATATTATAAGGTAAATATTTACCTATAATATATTTACAATCTGCGCAGCATGGGCATTTATTTCACTTTTATTTTATTATACTGGAGTCCTACGAGTAGAAGTGTAATAAATAACCACTATCAGCTATATAAAATAACGGTTTTTTTTTGTGGGAACCACTCATGGGTGGCTGCCAGCGGAAGCCGTCCTCTCCAGTATGGGTATTTTGTATGGTGGATGAACCGGGGCGGCTCGCGCGGGACACCTCCCTCCCTTACTATGATGTATGAATAATGCCATTGAGCGTGTATCAAATTCCATCAATCAATGGCTTTGTTGGTATATTATTTTTTAAAAATAGTTTTCATTTTTATAAATTTTTAATAAAAATAAAAACAAAGAACCAAGGTGTACATATTAGGTAGTGTTCGTTGTTGGGGCTGGACTCTGGACGACTTACTGGATGAAGGTTATGCGGCTTATTATTGTTGCTGTGATAATATTATTATTATTGGTGTTATTATTGGTAGGTGTGGAAGGAATTATTGGAAGGAAGAAAAGGAGGGGGCGAATTTTGTGGAGCAGCGTGGTTGTATTTCTTTCGATACGTGTATTATTCTTCTTTCTTGTTATTGTTATTATTATTATTATTAATATTATTATTATTGTTGTCGTAGACCCCCGTCGTCGAAAGAAACAAATACGTAAAGATGCCCAAGTGCTCGGCCCGCCGCAATTCGTCCAAGACGTTCAAGACCCCCCGTCGCCCCTTCGAGAAGGAGCGCCTCGACCAGGAGCTCAAGCTCTGCGGCGAGTACGGACTCCGCTGCAAGCGCGAGATCTGGCGCATGCAGTACATGCTCGCCAACATCCGTAAGACTGCCCGTGGTCTCCTCACTCTCGACGAGAAGGACCCCAAGAGGCTTTTTGAGGGCCAGGCGCTCCTTCGTCGCATGGTCAGGTACGGTCTTCTCACCGAGGAGGAGAACAAGCTCGACTTCGTGCTGCAGCTTACCACCCAGAGGTTCCTCGAGCGCCGCCTTCAGACCAAGGTGTTCAAGCAGGGTCTTGCCAAGTCCATTCACCACGCCCGCGTTCTCATCAAGCAGAAGCACATCCGTGTTGGCAAGCGCCTCGTAGATGTTCCCTCCTTCCTCGTGCGCACGGACGCCGAGAAGCACATTGACTTTTCTTTCAACTCCCCCTATGGCCAGGGCCGCCCTGGACGCGTCGCCCGCAAGCGCGCAAAGCAGCGCGGTGATGCGGCCGATGACGAATAAATATTTTTTTGACCAAAGCTCGTAGATTTGAGTTTTAGTTAAAATACCATATTTAGAATTATTTATCATCACCGCTACTCACGTACGTATACGTATTGAAGGTATAAATAATAAAAATTCACTACCACATAAACTGCAGCCGCCGCCCCATCGCGATGTTGAAGCAATGAAAGGTATTATTGTGTAATAAAAAGAACTATTTAAAAACTAACATACGATGCTACGCGTCCTATAAAATAAGTAGAAAATATTTAAAAAAAAAAGAAAAAGTGTACGAATTACGCCAAGAGAGGCGCCATAGTAGCACCCATTCTCTTATTTTTTTTTCGGGCGACAATTACAGCCAAAACAACCATGCAGATAGATGCGACGCAAAAGCAGCAGCACACAGGCGCAAACGCTTTTGCGTATGCGCCTGGAGAGTACACGCGACCTCCCTTAGCATCAACGCTGCCTTCCCAATTTGAAGTAAGAATAGCTCCTACGAGCATCTGGAGCGCCGCGTCGAGGGCCATGCACACGGTGTTGACCATGCCCGAGACGAGGCCTGTGGCGCGTGATCCGCAGCAAAGCGCATCGGAGGATATAACTTCCCAAACGATGACGCATGAAGTTACAGTGACACCCAAAAGTAAGACAGATGACCAGGACGCCGCGACGCTCCGACCAAGCTCGGCGACGGGAAACGACATGCTGACGATACCAACGAGGGCCAAGATAAGCAGCGACATCACCTGGCGCTTGCGACTGGCTAGTGTAACGGTGAGAAGCGGACCTGCAAGCATCTGCCCGACCGTCGCGACGATGACGATCACGGTCGTCATTGTAGCCGCCGCGGACGGAGAAAAATGCCCCGCCTGCTTCAAGTAGCTCACGCCCCACAAGCTCGTGTAAAGCTCAAATGGGCCGTCTGTGGTGCCGAGGTATATTGCGCACATCCACAGTCGAGGCGTAGATATGATGTCTCTCCAGGTGGTCGTCGGCGACGCATTATCATCATCATCTTCTTCTTCTTCTTGCGCGTCAGCACTTTCTCCTTCTGTGGTCGATGCGTCACTGATCAGCAGCAGCGCCAAGGCAGAGATAGCAAAAGGAAGCGCCGACACGATTTTGAATGCGTCGCGCCACGACACCGCTGCAGCTAGCTGCCGAAAGGGCTCTTGACTTCCCAAACCCCCGACTCCGCCCAGCATGCACGTGATCCCCAGCACGAGGTTTGCAGCGCGGTTGGCGCTGCCAAAACCTAAACGCGAAACTTTGAGCGCCCCCAGCCATCCGCCGCTAGACGCTAGACCCATCACAATCCGCGCGATAATGCCTGATGCGGCTGTGCGCGAGTATCCAAATCCAAGCGACGCAAAGCCGCAAAGTAGAGCGCACCCAGATATTGTCCGCGATGGTCCTACGGCATCGAGCAGCCACCCCGCAGGAATTTGCATCAGCGCGTACGACCAAAAAAAACTCGACCCAAATGCCGACGATACCTCTTCAGCCGTCATATTGAATTCTCGCTGCACATCGTTCGTTACAACGTCCACCGACAATCTCAAAAAAACATCGCACAGGTAAAACGACGAGGCAACGAGCCAGCCGCATATCGCCAGCCTCCTGTTGCCGCCCGGGCGCCAGCTGCTGCACAAAGTGATCATTAGCGCGCGCGAGCGAAAGCGGAGCAAGTCGAACGCACCCCTCGTAGAGTGCAATGAGCAAAACAAAGCGAACTCTCGTTGAAGCGTGTGAAATGAAGAGGAGTGTTTGCTCGTTCCCATTCTTTGAATTATTTATTAATTATTATTTATTTCATCATACATGGCCAAAATAAGAAATAATATAAAATATAAGGCAAAAGTGAACGCTGAACGCCTTGCCAAATGATGCCGTTATATATCCGTTAAAATATTACCGTTTATTCTTTTTGCTTCTTCGCAAAAGTGTACTGATCAGCAAGGTCTGAGGGATTATTTTTGACAAAACACACGCGTGAGAATTAAAGCAATATTACTTCGTATATTACTAGTACCTTATTATAACATTATATTTATCCATTTTTATTTATTTTATTTTATTTTCAATAATTGAAGTGTACGAAAGAAATGGAGTTGCACGCTGCATCGCTGCTTCTTTTCCGCCTCCCATTTTGATGCTGCGTCTTTGCG
>JACLAC010008022.1_pt1 | contig 47492 bp, 42 predicted proteins | sample 8027881 | NCBI WGS metagenome assembly JACLAC01 (sample SAMN15725517, study PRJNA655200) | protist metagenome | isolation source: fluorescence activated cell sorting (FACS) single amplified genomes of... | place: Spain: Blaines Bay Microbial Observatory, Mediterranean Sea | collected 2016-01-19 | reverse complement strand
AACCCCAATCAACAATAGAAATATAATTTTGGGCGTTGTACAATAGTTCCCTACTTGCGTAGGAATTTACTTCACTGATGTTCATCCAGTCGATGGTGGATTAATTGTTGTGCCGGGTTCACACAAGGCTGAGGTTCAACGCCCTGCAAATTACTTTTTCCTTGATCTCAAGAACCCGAAAATTGATAATTTACCTCAGATTACAAACATAACTCCTAGGGCTAGAGACGTCGTTGTGATCTCAGAACTTCTAACCCATGGAGCGTTGATATGGAAACCGATAGACCGAGAAAGAAGATTTCTAATCCTGCGCTACAACCCACAACAATTTTTATTATCAGAATGGTATTCGTGATGAATGATACCTAGACTTTCACCAGAAACAAAGGAATTGATCGCTTTTGCTTCTTTTACAGAAACCAAGGATATTTGTGCCCGAGAAGTAGTTGAGTTATTGTAATTCCATACTAGATCAAATAACATTTAGGTTGCGTATTACAACTTAGCTCCCAACTCTTTCTCCTAAGATCCAGATAGCAATATCGGACCTCATTTGTATTGAATCAAAAAATCACTTAAATTTACCTGAAATGTGTACTGAATAACTGTACCACTCTACGGTCCATGATTTAGCTTCGTAAATCCTACACTAGCGGTTACAATTACTTAATCGAAGATGAGATATCAGTAGGGAAGAACTAAAATTCTTCGTAGGGCATGAATAAAAAAAAACGCTTCAAAACTAAAATTGATTGGTGGCTGGCTATCTTATTATGCGTGTCGCCCCTCATTTCTCTTCTCACACTGTTAGGTTTCTACTTACTTGGTATTTCCTATGCGTGGCTAAGCTGGCTTGTGGTTCTAATTGTTGGTTTGATCTACGCTGGGCTGATTTTCCCATTGTATTATGAACTCGAAGACAAAAGTTTGTTGATAAGATCCGGACGTATTCGTTCCAGAATACCTTACCAACGTATCAAAAAAGTTATTCCGAATCGCAGTACAAGTTCCAGCCCAGCCTTATCGTTAGATAGGCTTTACATAGATACAGGGGATGATTTAGCCGTTAGTATATCTCCAACCAATAAAATTCGTTTTTTACAAGCTCTGGAAGAAAAAGCCAACCACCTTGTATTGAGCGACAATCAGTTAGTACCAAAAAATGATTTATAAGAAGTTGTGTTCTTGTACAACTTTCTCACCCTGCATCAACACAAACCATGAAATGGGTGATCTCTTGTTTACCAGACAAGATAAGAGGAAACTACAAACAATGTCATGCTATAGATTTGAGTAACGATTATTCTAACCTAAATTAAATAATGTGTTAGCATATACACGGTAATTCGATAGAAAAGATAGATTTGACTCTTGTTAAAAAGTAGGAGGTATAATCTTAGCTGTCGATACAAACTAGGAAAACAGAACTTGGATATATTGTCAAAGTTTTTAGACTTGAACTCACAAACAAATCATATAAATGAGACTGGTCAGTCTCTAAGTGCAAAAGCAAATATAATATCTATTTGAGGGAACAAAATAATGCTACAGGTTAATACGTGGTACTACCGGTTTCTAATAGCGTTGTCTATTATTTTGCTGGTTAGCTGTCAGAGTAAGGAAACATCCAAAGAATTAACAAATACATCCATCCAGAGCCAACCCTCCAGTAATACTTCTCAGGTCCAAAAAGGTAATACTTCTCAGGTCCAAAAAGGTAATACTTCTCAGGTCCAAAAAAGTAATAATTTGAATTACACCGCTGCCAGTGGTTGGATACGACAACAACCATCTTCATCAATGAGGCACGATCAATATGAATTACCTGGTCCTAAGGGTGTTGAAGCTGCAACCTTGGCAATTTTTAAGGGTATTGGCGGATCAATCAGTAGTAATATCGACCGATGGAAAAAGCAATTCGTAGTACCTCCAAATGGTTCAGATCCTGACTCAGTTAGGAAAGAATCCAAGGTTATCAATCAAATACCAGTACATATTGTTGCAGTACAAGGAACTTACCTTAAGCCTCAAATGCCGATGATGATGGATGGTCCCAAAGTAGAACTCAAAAATTATGCCCTACTGGCAGCAATAGCTGAAACTAAGGACGGGCTATGGTTTTTCAAAATAACTGGACCTGAAAAAACTGTCATGATGTGGCAAAACGATTTTGATAATTTCATCGGTACATTTAGATTAAATTGATTAATTCTATGTTTTTCGCACTGCATCTAAGTTATCAATTTTTGTTTGAGATAAGGTTTAATAATTACCTATTTGTGTTTTAGCGAGCTCAAATCATATATTAAATCAGCTGAGTAAGTAATCCTATGGTTGAGTTGACAAATAAACAAAGAGATAGTTTCTTTCAGACTGGTTTTTTCATCTTGCCATGTGTTTTCAATTCAGATGAAATTAGCGACATGAAGAACAGCTTTCAGGCACTGCAAAAGACTGCTTTTTCCCTTGCTAATCTGCACTTGGAACGATTAAAACAAGAGAAAGAGACCTATATAATGCATCAGGGATCACAATTTGTCTTAGGTCAGACACAGAGAGGTACGCACTCAGGACAACCTGCTATTCGCCGGGTTTCATGGTGTGGTGCAGCGGAACCAACATTGTTAAGATATGGAAAAGATCCCCGGCTGTTGTCTGTGGCCAGCCAATTACTGGGATCTAAAAAGATGAGTCAGCTAATCAATCAGGCTCATTTTAAGTTGCCAGGGGATGAAGTATTTTTTGAATGGCATCAAGATAGTACCCATCGTGGTTATGGTGGGAAACATTGGCAAGATATCAACGGGCAAGGAAGTTATGTACAAACCCTGATAGCGCTGGATGAGATTACTAGTACTAATGGGCCTGTTTGCTTCATTCCTAATTCTGTTAAATTGGGACATCTGGATCTACCCGAAAATCTGAATAACTGTTTAGCAACAGGAAAAATCAGATTAGAAGATGCAATTCCTATTGAAATGCAGGAGGGAAGTTTAGCAGTTTTTCACCCTTATGTTATTCATGGTAGCGAGCCTAACCGCTCAAAAGAAACACGCCAAGCATTCATCAATGGATATGCTTACCCAGGTGCTAATGCTAGAAAGTATCCCGGAGAAGGCGCTGGCCGAATAGTTGTCAGCGAATCGGCTTAAACTAACCATTAGTTAGATAGTGATTAATAAAGCAACTTTGCAGCTTACTTTTCTCATCGTCATTTCAACTAATCTGCCTGCACTGGAGCATACAGACAAAAAGCGAATAATCGCAGTAGAAATATTGTCTTTTAGTTTTGGAGGTTTCTTGGGATATTACGGAACCCAAGTAGGTAATGGTAGATATGAAATTGGATTAGGTTTGGGTTATTTTGAGCCTAATGGTGCAAACGTAAATGCAATTGGTTTTTATCCATCCATACGAGCTTTTCACTCTGGTTACCCCAAAGGTTTGTTTTATGAAGCTGGATTTGGTCTGGGAAGATTCAACTGGGATTACAAGGGATCATATCAACCAATAAAAAAAATATTATTGTTTCCTTCACTCTACCTTGGATACAGGGTAGTATCATCAAAATTAGGCTTAACTCTTACATCCTATCTTGGAACGAATTATATTTCTAATTCATTGCAAGCACCAGATGGAAAGATCGCAAAATTTGGAGACATTAGGCTAAATCGTGGCCTATCACCAGCGTTAGGTGTGGAGATAGGATATTTATTTTGATATCAATTTTTCTGAAAGGCGATTAGTCATCCACTTTCAGAACCTGAATTAAAAAATAAGGGAATAACATGACCGAAGAGCAGAAATATCTATTTGATCTTCAAGGGTATATTGTACTGAAGGATGTTGTACCATCATCTGTGATAGCGGGATGTAATCAATCACTAGATCGACTTGAGGATATGCATCCCCAAGATTTCCCTCCACCTCTTTGCTTAGGAACACAAAAAACAGAAAAAGAACTCTATATTTCTAATATTCTGGAATCTGATACTGCTTTCAATTTCTTGATTGATATTCCTGAAGTTTTATCAATAATTGATGGTGTGACCTATGGTTCATATCGACTTAATCACACCTATACTATCTATCGATGGGCAGACGGTTATTCAGGCTTACATGGACACAATACCCCAATCAGTTATAAATGCCAATATCATTTCCGCGATGGTGAAATGATTTCGACTTTAACCAAGGCTGTCTTTCCGTTAATTGATTGTAGGATCGAGGATGGCTGTTTCGCAGCTATTCCAGGATCGCATAAAAGTAATTTTAATCGGCCTTGGGGTAATCATCCTGATGAAAATCCAGTTTTTATACCAATCTTAGCGGATGTTGGAGACGCTATCATTTTCACTGAAGCGTTAACACATGGTTCTATGGTCAATACTTCAGGGCGCTCACGACGAACTCTTTATTACTGTTACAGCGTTGGCTACATGCCAGACTGGGGCGGACAAGGATTAGCCTTTAGTGATCACGTTATGAAAGGGTTGACAGAAGCTCAAAAAGAGATCATCTGTCTAAAATAAGTTTTTCGGCCTTGAACAAGTGGTATCTGTAATAACCATTCAAGTACTTGTAAATTTCGTTTTGAGGAATATATTAGAATTAAGAAAAAATTCGGTATTTCTAATCATTCTGGCTTATCTAACGAGCATGGTTAATGCCGAAGAGTCAGTAAATGGTATTTTGACAAGGGATACTATATTTCCATCTGATCGAGTTTTAGACGTTAAAATTACCATCGACCCCGAAGATTGGAATACCATTTGCCACCAAAGGCGAGACTTTCGGACTGCATTAGCCGACAGGCGACAATACCATCCTATTGACCATCCTTATACATACGTCGAAGCCACGGTTTCCATTGATGGGATTGGGTTTGATCGTGTAGGTATTCGCAAAAAAGGATTTATTGGTTCTCAAAATTCAACTCGACCATCACTCAAAATAAAGCTAAATCACCTAGATAAACAAGGCCAGATTGATGGGGTGACGAATTTGACGTTTAACAATAATCAACAAGATACAAGTCTGATTAGTCAATTTATGGGCTACGGCTTGTTTAGTGCGGCCGGTTTGCCTGCCCCCCGTTGTGCTTATGCACACTTAAGTGTCAATGGTCAGAGTTTAGGCGTTTATTCACACGTAGAAAGAATACATCGCTCTTTTCTGAAACGAAATTTTGGTACTGATGACGGAGTCTTATATGAGGGGGCCGTAGTAGATTTTTTTGAAGATTGGTCAGGAAGTTTTGAGAAAAAACTAGGTAAAGACAAAATAGGTCGTCCGAGAATTAAACAGCTAATTCGTGCTCTACAGCTCGATAACCATGAAATTGAAAGTGTGATGAACGAGTTAATTGATTTAAATTCCTTTTATCTGTTTTGGGCAATGGAAGGGTTACTAGGTGCTTGGGATGGTTACTCAGGAAACTGCAATAATTTTTTTGTTTATTTGAATTCAGAAACAAATAAATTTCACTTTATCCCTTGGGGAGCAGATAGTTTGTTCGAGCGATTCAGTCATATCAAAGACGATAGGAAGGATCCTATTTCTGTCAAGACCAAAGGGTTGGTAGCACACAGGCTATACCAATTAAAATCAGGTCGCCAGCGCTATGAACATGCATTAAGAGAAATTTTAGGAAAGTATTGGAATGAGAAAAATCTTATAGTAGAAACAGAAAAATTAGAGGAATTACTTAAACCCCATCTGTTAATTTATCAAAAATCCAGAATCAGCGTTCAAGCTCAGAATAAGACCAAAAACAAACGGAACAAGAGAGATTTCGATCAATCCTTAGAACAATTTTCTGAATCGATAAAAAAGAAAAAAGGATTTATTCGTAAACGACGAACTGAAATCATGAAGGAAATTTCCGGAGGAATGCCAGAGTGGAATACTGATCCGGAATTACCATTTCTTATTAGTAGTATGGAGAAAGCTATGTCATTTTTCGCTGGTTGTATAAGTGGAGGGTGTATTGGGCTTTCTGCAGCAATACTAGTTGGTTGGCTAGTCGATCTTTAGTCTTAGAATAAGATTTATCTCTATCTGAGCAATTAACATATCAAATCATAGATTGACTGCAAGACAATAATTAACTATCCTAGAAATAAATCAGACTGATTTGTTTCTTCACCATATTACTACGTTTGGGTTTTACTAACTCTTAGAAACTATGATTACGTGACTTTATGCTCAACTTGCGACAGTTCCTTTTTAAATTAATTCGATTTCCGGTTGTTTTACCAATTCTTGGTATCTCTATGTTAATCATGGTTGATGGTTGTGTACAAGAAGACTCAGCTGAAAAATTACCCACTTCCGATAAAGGTACAACCCTTACTTCAAAAGTTGACAGAAAAGACACTGTAATTTTTGATCTTGGTGGTAATGTCATTCCTGATCCACATAATCTCAACCCCTTGGTTCCCTCACCAACAGGACCTGGTATGAATCAGTGTGTGTGGGAACCTTTGTTTATTCTGAATTATGAGACAGCAGAAATTGAATCCTGGATTGGAGAATCCTTTACAGCCAACCAAGCACTTGATGTTTGGACGCTAACGATTCGGCCTGATGTTGAGTGGTCAGACGGTGAGCCCTTTACAGCAGACGATATTATTTTCACCATTAATACCCTACTTGCTGATGACACACAATCTCTCGGAGATTCCGCTAGTATGCAACAGTGGGTCAAACGAGTTGAAAAGGTTGGACTTCTAAAGGTCATATTTTATCTGAAGATCCCCAATCCTCGTTTCAAATTAGATTATTTTTCAGTGCGAGTTGGTAGTAGCATGGTCATCCTACCAGAACACATATGGAGAGATAAAGATCCTTCTACTTTCAAGTTTTACGACCCCAAAAAAGGGTGGCCAATTGGTACAGGCGCCTACCGCTTAGTCAGTACTAGTATGAACGAGGTTGTTTTTGATCGTCGAGACGACTGGTGGGGAGCTAAGTCGGGTTTCCGCCCCTTACCAGAGCCTAAACGGTTGATTTGGTTAATTACGGGCGTAGAAGAGAATCGGGCTTTGCTGGCGGCGAATAGCGAACTCGATAGTCTTACTGACATAACATTGGGTGCGTTCGAGAGTATTCGTGCTCAGAACCCTAATATAGTAGCTTGGAAAGATAAGATGCCTTATGCATGGCTGGATCCTTGCCCGAGGCAGCTATCGGTCAATCATACAATTCCTCCTTGGGATAACCCAAAAATGAGGAAGGCTATTAGCTTGATTATTGATCGACAGCAGATTGTTAAAATTGCTTATGAGGATACTTCATTTCCTTCCAAAACAATTTTCGTTGAGTATCCAGCAATGAAGCCATATATAGACGCTATTCAAGATCTTTGGATCGACCCAAAAAGTAACGTCTCAGCCGGTCGGCAATTAATTGAAGCTGAAGGTTGGAAACTCGGAAGCAACGGATATTATCAAAAGTCAGGTGAAGAACTTTCTCTGAACATACAAACACATGCAGCTGCAATTGAACTACGGCGAGTAGGAGATGTAATTGTCGAACAACTAAGATCGGCAGGAATTTTGGCTACTAATCGTGCCATTACTGGAGCAACTTGGCAGGAGAATAAAGCCTTTGGTAAATTTGAGGCCGTGGTAGATTGGGATGCTTGTGGATCGGTTAATGAACCTTGGTTATCGATGAATCGTTACACCAACCGATTTCTACGCCCCGTCAACCAAAGGTCTCCTAGTGGTAATAACCATGTCCGCTGGAGTGGTAGCCGAGCAGATAAATACAGTGAAATCGTGGCAAAAATCGGGGTAATGCCACTTGGTGATCCAGAAATTGAGGCGATGGTAATTCAGGCCATGAAACTCTTTATGGACGATCAAGTAGTAATTCCAATTACTCAAGCCCGAAAGCTAGTTCCTTTTATTACTACTTATTGGGAAGGTTGGCCAACAGCTAAAAACAATTACTTTCATCCACCAACTTGGTGGATGAGCACACATCGGATCATTCAGGGCCTAAGAAAAACTGAAAACAGCCCTAATAGAAAATAAATGTTGCCTAACCTTATGTTCTACTTGTACCCAGCAACTATTTGCCAGACACTCTAGGGGTTTTACCGACCAAAATTTCTTTTTCACGGGCTTTCCATCTTAAAGTTGAGATTCCCTACATTTTGCCAGGCATGTAACTTGCCACGCCAATCGATATGATATGAAAGTCCTTTCTCACTATTCTTCTAGAGACTTTGATGGAGTTTATTATCTTCCTTGATTCTTACCCACTGTCTATATAAGATAGATTCTCCTGTTTCGCTCTTCAATTAGTGTTTCTCAAGAGCAAAAAAGCTGAACTTGTACGTAACCGAAGGCTCAGCTATGCAGCAATTCATCCAACAAACAGTCAGTGTTAATAATTTCAAGTTCCTTTTAAAAGACTCCTGCGTCTTATCGGTGGTCAATTTTTAAACTTGGCAAACTTGATCTCTTGTTGGTAGGGTTATTTCTACATCGTATTTTCCCGAGCTAGGTCTATTTTATTTCGGTAATTCCGTATGAGTCTTTGGTAAAATCCGTCTATTTTTGACCATTCGGTCGCACTCATACTTTGATATTGGTGTTTTTTCTTTTCTGCAACTACGTTTCTGATGAGTTCTTTATAGTGTGTGACATCGTGCTGCTTGCTAGTATTTATCATAGTAAATCTCCTTAAATTTCTAGTTGTGTTTTCTTGAGTCTGTAGACAATTTGAATCAGGTTAGAAGACTTTTAGCTCAGAAGCTTATTACCGCTTGAATTTTCAAAAAGAATACCACTCCCGAAGACTAATGGTAGGGAGACTATTCGTGTTTTATACTGGTCGAGTGATTTATCCACGAGCCTAATGGTACGTAACAAATAATTTCTAGTTGTGTAGTATTCACCCCTTAGGTTCACTGGTCTACTTTCGTATAATCCAGTCAACAAAAGAAATAATCTAACTACCTCCGGATCCTTCAATTTCAAGTCATTAATAGAAGAGATCAATGTAAAAGAAGTGAAATAAAAACTGGTTTTATTATTTGTATTTTACCAATAGAAAAAGACCTAGAAAATTCAAATTTATTCCACCATACCAATTTCGTTTTTTGAAACCAATATATCTTCTAATTGATTTGTTTACAGTGCTTTATACTCTGTCGCCTCTAAACGAGAACTATAGAGATTTAGTTTTAGAACCTTGGCATTACCTATTCAGGGTAAAAAGCCAATCGAAGAGATAAATGCATCACTGACCTATTATGAATCTAAACCTGGGCCTCAAACAGTGATGGTGGTAAGTAGGAAAATAGAAGCTAGTTGTTTTTCTGTTTTTATTGTGATAGGCAAGACTCCTATAATTTACGATTATTTCCTTATCGGTGATTGTTGGTATAATGTTTAGTAATAAACACTGTCTTAATAGTATTTTTACGTGCCTCGATTTATAACCAGTTAAATTATTGGCCTGACGGATATAAGAAATTTTTTCAATCTAACCTAGCCATACTGTTTAACCTTCTATTGAGCAGAGGGGTAGCAGCTACAGGATTAATTTTGAAGATATTTGTTGGTATTCATTACAGAAGTGGGGCTAGAAATAGAAGAATAAAATTTGGAGAATTATGAGAAAAATATTGCTAGTAATAGTTTTATCCCTATCCTACTTTCCAGTACATATTGTTTCTGCTCAAAATAATGAAGAAATAAGTCAGAGAAAAATCGAGACAGAGAACTCAATAGTACGTCGTATTTTTACTGGTGGAAGGGTTGGTATGGGAGTAGGATTGCCATATGGGTCACCGTTTTTAGGTTTGGGGATGCAATTTGATATTAGTAATCGTTTGACTTTGCTTGTTGGTGGTACAAAGCTCGCAGGTTGGATGGGTGCGGTAGGGATTCGGTACTATCCAGGGACAAGTAAACGGCGTTTACGACCACATCTGTCAGTACATGCATGGCCATATGGGGGTGCAGTCTATATCGGTTCTGATTATGATACTGGTCAGAAAGGAGGGGGGGTTGCGACTTTTGGTTTAGGAGGATTCGGAAATATAAAAACAAGTGATGGCTTGATAGACGGATTGAGCTTATTACTTGGATTTGGTTATGATTTTTAACGTCCCACTTCTTTATGGTAGTTGATAGGATCGACTTTCAAAGAGTTTTTCAATTGATGTGTGTAGTCCAAAAAATTATAAACAAAAAGGAAGTAAACTCTCGTACATTTCCTTGGCAGCATCTTCAGTGGGTAGGTCCCACAATCTCTGGCTAAACATTTCAATCGAGAAGTGACCACAGTAGCCATGTAATTCCAATCGATTTAAGATAGAACTTAAGTCCAAGCATCCTTGGCCAGGAAGGACTCGATCTCGATTGTGGTCACAAAATTCAGCGGGTATGTCTTTCATGTCATTGATGTGTACATGCTTAATCAGAGAAACATTTTCAATGCTAAGCTGATCGAACTTGGTGGGTGTACAGTAGTAGTGTGCCGTATCAAACAATACGCCTACATTTGACATCTCGGATCCACGCGCAATTTCAGCTGCTGTACGTAATGACTTGACAAACGGAGACCAATTAAATTCTATGCAGATGGTAACACCAGTGTCTTCGACTTTATGCGCCACTTCAGCCACAACTTCTGACATTTGCTTTAGCGGGTCGCTTATTTTCTTACTTGGACCATCAGTGCCAACCACCAGAATAGAACCACCTAACTCGGCAACCATATTCGCATTTTGTATAATTTGCTGGTTATGAAATATCCGTTGTCTGGATTCACCAAAACAAGAGATTGTACTTTCAAAACCACCAATGCAGGTTAAGTCTGACTGACGTAGCATTTTTTTAATTTGTTCTAGGCTGAAACCCACCGCCATTTTATTTTTTATTTGTGCCAGAGAAAATTCTACCTTTTCAAATCCCGCTCTTCGGTAATCGTGTAAACGTATTTCTAAATCAACATCTTGGGTCGAAATAGAGTTAATTGCCAACTGAGAATGCCTCATTGAACACTCCTTGAGTACTAGCCTGTTGTAACTACGAAACTGAATTTTATTATAATAGGCTTAAGCCTAATTCAATTCAGTATTAGCTGGAATTAGCCTTTAACAGGTGTGAATTAATTGGAAAAACTAACCTTAGTTATTGTTTCCTGTTTCAGTCACAAAAATAAATATATTTTTTACTATAATCCAAAACCAGGCGAGGCTTGATAATAGTTCATCCAGCTAGAAACTGGAAATTCAACGACTAAAAATTTTATACTTAAGGAGTTCTCGGTATCGGTGTTTGTGGCGACACTATCCTTCGACGTTCAGGTGTTAACCTATCCAGCAACTCGGGTGAGGGCTGATAACCATGTCGGAAATTGCCCCAAGATGGGCCATATCGGTAAACAACAACACGGCGTTGTCCTTCGTTAGTTCTATTGGCTGAACCATGAGTACAGCAATCAACAAAGAGTAATGCGTCCCCGGCTTGCATTTGTATTTCAACAGCAGCTCTCATCATAGATGGACACTCACCTTTTGCTCCCATGCTGAATTGACTAAAATCAGGATTGGCAAAATTACTTTTATGGCTGCCAGGTACAATGACAGTTCCTCCATCGCCTGGACCAATATCTGTTAAAGCGATCAAGACATTTATTTGATTGCAATGGAATTTACCATTGATATAACGAAACTGGCACCGGCTGATTCCAAGTTGTCCTCCGTTATGTAACCCGATACCTTGTCCCGGTTGTCGAAAATTGAGTAAATTTTCATCAATAAACATTGGCCCATGTGCTTCATCGAATGAGCCTTCTCCTCCAATAAAAAACCTTGCTCGATCGAACCAAGATGGGTGGTCGATCAATTTTTCGAATGGTTCTCCAGCTTCGTAAACCTGTTGATAGTTTAAACCGTCGTCGTCTCCATAGGTGTGTCCATGGATATAACCATGCCACTGGCCGGGATTTAATAACGGAATATTATCTGCACACGAATTGAGTTCATCTATTTCACTTTCAGTTAAAGCGCCCTCAAGATGTATGTATCCTTGTAGGTCAAAGAGGTAAATATCCATATCAGTGATCATATATTCTCCACCTTCCTGATGTGTCTGATAATTAAATAAATTAGAATAGTTGACATAATTAAGCGACTAAATTTAAATGGATCTGGTCCAATTTAATATCTTTGCGCTGGCGATTAAGAAAAATGGATACATTTTGGTAGCCGACCTGTGCCAATATTTTGAGTCCTTCTTCAAACTGATCTCCTACTCTAGTTGGATCATGAGCATCAGCCCCGATTACAACCGGGATCTGTCGCTTTTTCATCTCTTCAAGTATAAAAAATCCAGGATTCATTTCTGGTATCGATTTATACAAGCCCGAGGTATTGAGTTCCATAGCAGTTTCAGTCTTAGCGATTCTGTCCAGGACAGAGAGGATATGATCTTTCAATGGTTCTAAATCCCAATGGTTTGGCGATACATTTTTAACTAAGTCAGGATGAGCTAAGGTATCAAACAAACCAGTTTCGGCGGCTAATGCCAGATGATGAAAATATGTCTTCTGGAAATCTCTCATGTTACCTGTAAAATAACGATCTTGATACTCTACTAGGTGAGGGTGAACCGAACCAAGAACATGATGTAACTCCGCCCGGTCGTGTAAGTCTTCCAACCAAGACTCCATACCCGGAGCATAATCACTCTCTAATCCCAGACGGATGTCAATTCGACCTTCCCATTCTCTTCGAGCTAAGTCCACCATATCAATGTATTCTTCAAACTGTTGGATAGTCATACGGACATTTGGTCCCCAATTTTCAACAGGATTGTGACAAGTAACTATGATACCTTTCAATCCTCGTTTTTCTGCTACCGCTGCATATTCTTGTGGTAGACCACGTGCATGCTGACAGAGAGGCGTATGCATGTGAGATTCGTATAGTATGGGTTTTGTTTTCAATGTTTATTTCTCTCTGATACTTCTAAATTTTTCGCTTAGCTCTGACTGTTTCTGATATCTTAGTCATTTCAACCTAAACAGTCTGGACCAATTTGTTCTAAGAGTCAATATGAACAACTACATAAGTTGAATAATGTATACTGATCTATCTGGATCTGCAAGAAAAAGTAAATTTCACCTCAGAACGAGTGAAAATCTAATGAATAAGGTCAAATACTGTAGCTTTTGAGGTGAAAACGCTGTGAACTAATGCTGGTCATTGAAAAATTACTGGACTATATTCCATATCTTCTAAATGTGAGATGTAATAATTGTTAGTGCTCCGAATTGGCTCGGCTCGTTCATCGCGAAGGTGAACAGCAAAACTCCATCTTGGTTTATCCGAAATATTTTCTTGACTGCCGTGGTATGTCAAACAATGATGAAGACTGACCCCACCCACTGATAAAGGGACAGAAGTTTCTTTCCAATTTTCGTCTGCCACTGTTTGTATACTTGTCCGAAGTGTGTCTTGGTTAGAGCTAAAAAAATCCCCCTTTCCTAAGAAACCCCATCTGTGAGAGCCCGGCACGAATTGAATCGGGCCGGATTCTTCACTGACATCGCTTAATGCGATCCAAGCAGTGAAGAGTCCTTCACTTTTTTGCCAAAATTGCCAGTATTGGCGATCTTGATGCCAACCAACACGACCTAAATTTCCTGATCTAGGTGGTTTTATGAGTAATTGGCTAGCCCACACTTGTACCATTTTAGAGCCTATTACTTTGGCAATACTTTCGCCCAACCTAGAATCAACGAGCATCGTATAAAGAGCGTGATTGGCTAAGTGAGCATCGTTAATTTTGCACAATTTAGTATGATCGAAGCCAGGATGAGAGGAAGGTGGAGACCCAGTATCGAATATTCCATCTCTTACAGCTGACATACCTTTTCGTGCGTCATCGATAAATTTCCGGTCGATGGCTGAACTAGGCAACACACAAAAACCCCGTTTAGCATATTGTTCAGTTAAAGTCATAGTATTAAACTAGAAATCTTGTATCATTCCAACTTCGCGTATCAGTCTAGACAATTATATTTCGATTCTGCGTCCCTATACTATATCAAATTGAATAATTTTGCTAATTAGCTTAGAATGACTAGGCGAGAGGTCGTACTATTCCATCTCTGTAAAAATACGTGTTAGTAATGGTCGGTAATTCATGATTAAGCCTTTCTTCGTTGGTCTAGCCGGTGGAAGTGGGAGCGGTAAGACCACATTGGCTAAGTCTTTGCATTCCCATTTGGACAGCGACCAGACCAGCATATTTTGTCTAGATTGGTATTACCATGACATCTGTAAACAACCAAAATTGGATGATGGATCAATTAACTTTGACCATCCCTCTGCATTAGATCAATACTTATTGATCAATCATCTACAGCAATTGAAAAAAGGGCGAAGTGTAGATGCTCCTATCTACAATTTTGCTACTCACCGTCGGTCAAAATTAACTAGAAAAATTGCAAATAGGCCAACGATTTTCATCGAAGGTTTACATACACTCGTTCTGAGTGAAGTTCGCCGAATACTCGACTTGAAGATTTTTATCGATTTATCAGATGATATTCGTTTTATACGTCGTTTGTTACGAGACCAATCTGAACGAAAACGGAGCTTACATGGCGTGATCACTCAGTACCTTACTGCAACGCGACCAATGCACATGGAATGGATTTTACCTAGTCGTCGATTCGCTGATGTGGTCCTTTCAGCAGAAAATTCGGTCTCAGAAATGAAGCGAATTGTGCTAAGCCAAATACAAGCCACAAGCAAAACTAGAAACTAAGTTAAGAGTAGTTTAGTAGGGCATTTGAATATTTATAACGGTCGTTTCTTGAGTCAATTTATTATTTACTCGGTACTCATTGTTGGAGCGTTTTCATGGGCTATTTTATTATGTAATTCAGTATTACATTCAGGATAATAATATCGATTCTCGTTTCAACTTGCATCTGGCTAACTTACGATCTCTATTTGGCATCTATGAGATACTGAAAATTAGCCCAACGGCCATATTGTTTTAATTGATAACCTCATTATTAACATTTATGTCTGGCAGTAGGCATTTTACGTATCGGCCATTGTCATTAAAATCTATTGGGATTTTTGTTCGGCAAAGATCAGTTTCTCGACTACATCGACCGACATACTTACAACCTCCACTTTGTATGCTATCAGTGTCAATAGCTTCGAGACGAATCAGGTCATTCCACTTTTTATCGGGATCTGGAGTGGGAATAGATTGTTTCAGATTTTGTGTGTATGGGTGTTGAGGGTCGCCTAATACTTGTTCGACAGAACCAGATTCTATAATCCATCCAGCTAGCATAACGGCAATGCGGTCCGCGGCGTAGTAGGCCGTCGCTAAATCGTGCGTGATATACAAAATGGTAACACCTTTTTTATCCCGAAGTTCTCTAAATAGATTAACAATCGACATTCGCAGTGAAGCGTCAACCATAGAGACAGGTTCATCAGCTACCAATAATGTAGGGTTAGTAATCAGTGCTCTAGCAATCGATACTCGTTGAGCTTGGCCGCCTGATAACTCGTTTGGGTATCTCCCACCAATTTCTGCTAAGGAGAGACCAACAGAATTGAGGACTTCATTAACATAGGAATGCAGTCGAATCTTGTCAACTATATGATAGTTCAGAGCTGTTTCAAATAGATAAGTTTCTATCTTTTTTAGGGGGCTAAAAGTAGCGAAAGGGTTCTGAAAAATAGGCTGGACTTGCCTGAAATACCAAGACTTTTTCTCCCTTTGGCTTAATTTAGTAATGTCTCTCCCTTGATAAAGAATTGTTCCGCTGGTTGGTTCTACTAACCCTAAAATCATGCGAGCGATAGTAGTTTTCCCACTACCGCTCTCACCAGCCAGAACGAAAATTTCTGGCTGGTCTGATCGAATTGAAAAATTAGCTCCATCAACGGCTGTTAATTCAACGCTAGAAAGGCCTTGCTGGATTTTGAAAATCTTAGTTAACTTATCAACAGATAATAATATTGAAGACTTAGATTGGCTATGGTTGAGAGTCATATTAGATTTGGTCTTCTGCTAAGAAACAAGCTACCTTTTGCCCATTTCCCATCGCAATTAAAGGTGGAACCTCTTCCTTGCATTTATCCTGAACGTGTGGACAACGAGGATGGAATCGACAACCAGTAGGTGGTTGGTCAAGTGCTGGTGGCCTGCCAGGAATACTGATCCTCTCCGACTTATCACCGAGCCGAGGTAAGGATTCGATCAAGTATTGGGTATAAGGATGTTTGGGTTTTTTGAAAACAGATTTGGCATCACCGATTTCAACGAGCTTTCCAGCATACAAAATGGCAATTCGGTCTGCTAAATTAGCATGTACCCCCATATCGTGAGAAACCAACACTAGCGTGTTCCCCTCACGTTGTTGTATTTCTTTTAATAATTGGACCACACCACGTTGGACCAGAACATCCAATGCGGTGGTTGGTTCGTCAGCGAATACCAGTTTGGGTGAAAGTACGGTGGCCAAGGCAATGGTCACTCTTTGCCTCATTCCTCCTGATAATTGATGCGGGTAAACGTTCATGATATCCGACGATAACCCCAACTGATTTAGATAATCTTGGGCTAGCTTCTTAGTGGCATTCTTATTGATTTTTTTGTGACTAGATATGAAATCGTGAAATGTATCGACGATTTTTCGTACAGGGTTTAGAACTTGCATTGACCCTTGCGGGATATAAGATATTAGGGACCAGCGAATTTCTCGCAAATTGTCAGCTGATGTCGAAGACAAGTCGAATTTTTGCTGTGAAAAATTGTATTGTATATTTCCTGCGATAATACGTAGTGGCGGCTCAACTGAACCCAGAAGGGCTTTTAGTAGAGTTGATTTCCCGCAGCCAGATTCGCCAGCGATGCTTAGAATTTCACCCTCTTTTATCTGAAGACTAATACCATCAACGGCTTTAACTGTCCGTTGGACTCCGTATGATTGAGTGATATAGTGGGCCTGAAGATCGCTGGCTTCTATTAAAACTGACATTAATATCCCTTGTTAATTTACTCCTAGTCGCTTGAGTCGTGTCCGGGGATCTAGATATTCGCTTAGACTCTCTGAAATTAAATAAAAGGCAACAACGATAAATATTGAACTGATGACTGGGGCCGCCAACACCCAGAGTCTCTGAGATAATAGTGCTTGATAGTAGTTGCCCCAATAAATCATGGTTCCAATCGTAGGCCTAGTAAGGTCACACAAACCGAGGATAGCTAAGGTGATTTCCATTCCGATAGCCCACAGGAAACCACTAACGGCATCAGCCAACAGATAGGGAATGAAAAAAGGAAAATGTTCTTTCAAGATAATAGAAAAAGTGTTCATACCTGAAAAGACAGCTGTGTGAGTGAACTCCCGTTCACGCAAAGTCAATATTTGAGACCGATACCTCTTGGACGGCCAAAAAATATCCAGAAAGCCAAGAAGAATAGCTAAACCCCATATTCCTAGTCCTCCCTTTATGATTACAGAGATTAGAATTAGCAGCGGCAAACGAGGAATCACGATAAAACTGTCAACGATAGACTGTAATATCCTATCGATAACACCACCCAAATAACCAGATAATGAGCCAATTAGAACCGCCATAGATCTACCAATCAAGACAGCTAAACCCGCAATAATAAGCGAATTGCGAATAGAAAAGGTTAGTAACCAGAAAACATCCTGACCCAAGGCAGTAGTTCCCAAGAGATGCTCGAATGAAGGTGCAAGGTTTTTTGGCGTCACACGACGCTCACTAGCTTCATAAGGTGAAACAAAAGAAAGTAAAACTAGCAACAGAATACCAATTAAAATTGTAATGCCAATACGGAATGCAAGATGGAATTTAAAAAGCTCAATGATTATTTTCATTTGGTATATGAGATTGAGTAACTATTTGTAACGAACCCTTGGATCTAAAAGAGGATAACTCAAGTCAACCAGCAGAGCTGCAGTAGCAATACCAACAATTGAAAAAATAGTTATACCTAGAATTAAATTAAAATCTGCCTGAAAGACTCCCATATACAGGGAATATCCAATCCCAGGGTAACTAAAAACAATCTCGATGATTAATGCACCACCAAAAACAGATCCAAGAGAAAGCCCTAAATCAGTTATCTGAGGTAGCATGGTATTCCTTGTGATGTAAAAAAGGACAATTCTCCACTTTTCTAAACCTGCCGTTTCAGCGTATTTGACGTAATCGCTGCCAACAACGGTAGTGGTTAAGGCCTTAGCCATGATAAATCGAAATGCAGTTGACAGGAAGATCAATGAAGTAGCAGGTAATAGACTATGCTCAAAAATACTGCTGATATATGCCCAACTTAATGCGGGTTTTCCTGAAGATCCGCCTACTAGTGGAAAAATAGGGAAATAGTAAGAAAAAATCATCACTAAAATCAGGGCTAGTATGTAATGCGGAATAGGATAAATTGAGATAAATACCTTGTCAATAATTTGCCACTTGACACTTGAAGGAGAGTAACCAGCCAAAGTACCAAGAATTACACCAAGTAACCAGGAGATCAGAGTGGAAGTTGTCAGTAATCCCACTGTCCACGGTAACCCTTTAGCAATAATTTCAGTAACTGGTGTAGGAAAAGAACTTAGCGACGGGCCAAGGTCTCCTCTTACTAACCGTTTCCAAAAATTGACATACTGGTCCAGTTGGGTTCCACCTAAACCGTACAGATCAGCTAAAACTTCCTTTAGATTTTCTACTGCTCTAGGATCTAGTGTCTGCAAACTACCTAAAGAACTAAGAGTCCTTTCGACCGGATCACCAGGAATCATTCTGGGAATAATGAAAGTGACAGTGATACCAATGAAGATTGTAATACCCCATTGGCTGATTCGAGGTATCAAATAACTCTTGAGCATATTTGCAGGCTATTCACTCACCGTTGCAGGATCGACTGGTGTAAGGTACTGTAAGGTAAATCTCCCTCCACCAAACCAATAAAGCGGCTGGGTAAACGGATTTTCACTAGTTGGAAAGCCAGTCCAGTAATGTTCGTCAATAGTTACGAATTTCTTAAAGCTTATGGTGACAATTGAGTACATATTCTCAAGCCACAATTTCATAAATGATTGTCCCAGTTCTATCGATCGAGGATCTTTAGGATGGAGTTGATCTAGTTCATCTATGATATGGTCCATTTCTTTTGATTTTATTCGTAAAATATTATTACTACCATTACCGGCTGTAGACTTGCCAACCGGGGTATAAAAACGAGAGTGTAAGCCAAAAATCGCCTGCCATTTATCACCTGTTACGTCTCCAGCACTGGCATTACCCCAACTGGAAGTAGCTTCGAACTCACCCATGTATTCACGTGTGCTGTACGGATCGCGCTGTAACGTTTCTAATTCCAACTTGAGGCCAAATTCAGCCCATTGGTCTTGGGCACCAATAGCTAATCGATAAATGTCTACTTCATCCGGAGCCACGATCATGCTAACCGTCCATAATTTACCGTCTGGCTTTAGCCATTTACCATCAGAGTTACGAGCAAAACCATTTTTCAGTAATAACTTTTCCGCCACTTTTGGATCATGCTTCCACCAACCAGTACCAAACATTAACCTTAATTCTTCAGCGTCAGTAGGCACAGTATAGCCTTGCTTTCTGGCCCATTTAGCAATTTGCTCTGGGATGGTGTCATCGTATGGATGATATAACTCTCCGTCACCAATTTTAATCTGTAATGATTTCAACCAACTTTCCATGGGATCATGATACAAATTCATCAATTTGGGAGTGGCTGGCTGAGGAAGTGCTGTTACACGAGCAACACCACCGATATATTCCGTTTGTAGATCTACGATATCTAAGGCTAAAGTGAGTGCCCATCGAACATCCTTATTTTCTAATACAGTCTCTTCGCCTAAATTAAAACCAAAATACCTGCAGGTCAACTCATTTGGGTATGCCCAAGGAAAGGATTTGTACCAAGAGCGAGCCTTAGGAGTCTTTCGAAGAATGGACTGAAAAGCTTCATAGTCAACGTTCATGAAAAGATCTAGCTCGTGTCGGCCCATCGCCATAGCCTTACGCTCACTACCGCCGTAAAAAATACTCATAATGTAGGGAGGGCCAGCTTTCCCTGTCAATATTCCCGCAGTAGTTCTTTGCCAGTCTTCGCGACGTTTAAATAATTCCCAATATCCAGAGGGATCGGAATCTGCATATTCATAGGCTCCCAGAGAAACTAATGGATTATTAAACCTAAATGTCATCGGATCTGAAACATTTTCCCAAATATGCTTGGGTTGCATCCATATTGCGTTATACCTAACTTCAAAATAGTAGTGAAAGCGAGGGTTGGGAATCTTTAATTCGAAGACAACAGTATATTTATCTAATTTGTTAGCTTTTTCAACGAACAAATCTAGCTCTGTGGACCAATTCATACCCAAGTTCGATTTTAAATTGTTAACGGTAAAAACTAAGTCTTCCGCACTAAACTCTACACCATCACTCCAATATACACCGGGGCGTAGCTTGACAGTCATTTTTCGAAAATCCTCACTGTAAATTGGAGGTTCGATTGCTAAAGCATTAACTTGTTTTCCTGTTTCTTGGTCAATATACCAGAGTGTATCCATAATCAGACCTTGTCTGGTCGGACTAGGTGGTCCTGGCATCCACAAATTAAAGTTCTCGACTACGCTGTAACGAAAAATTTGGTCTAGAACGAAAACCTCTTGACGTGGAATATCAATAGGAAGTTGTGACTTCGGGTTTGCTTTTGGCTTTTTGTGTTGATTTTCATTAGTGTTTCCACAACCTAAATAAAATATGGCTGTAAAAATAAAAATCATTGTTCCGAATACAACATTTAATCGATTGTTCACTTGGTACTCCAATCTCTCTATGATTTCATCGCTCAGTGTGAAATAATTACGTATCTCCCTTATATTAATAAACCAAAAGCTCAATTTCTTCATACCCAATCAAACTATCGGAATGATAGTAGGCTCGAAAATCTCTACAGATTACTGACGTGTCATCTTTTTTGGGGCGATGAGATATAAACCATCCCTACGACCTCAGTATGATGTGGATAACTGATGAAGCTGATTAGGTGTCACGCAATAGAATGGCCTTAGTTACTCTTGAATAAGTAATTCTCTTTCTGAAGATGAAATGTAATTCTTTACTCAATTGGGCTCTGAGTACTTTGCTGGCAATAAACTGACCTATGCGAGCTTAATCCCAACATCCTATTACAATAAAAAGAATTATACAAGGGAGCAAATGTAAAAAGTGGCGTTGACGCACTCAAAAAAACGGCATACAATCACCAAAACCGATAGTTTAAGAATAGGTTTATTTGTGCAAAAAGAAAAAGTACTTAGCGAAAAACAAATGCGTTTCTGGGAAGAAAATGGGTATGTGGTGGTAAAGAATGCAGTTCCAGAAGAAAATTTAGATGCTGTGGTCGAATCCATCTGGTCTTTCTTGGAAATTGATCCCGGTGATCAAGAAAATTGGTATGCTAAAACGCCACGTAGCTCGCAATATCCGGATTCTCCTATTTCTCAAGCTGGAATGGTCGAAATTTACCAGCACCAGTCGCTCTGGGACAATCGCCAATACCCACGTATTCATCGAGCTTTCGCTCAGATTTGGCAAACTGAAAAACTCTGGGTTTCACTCGATCGTGCTAACATGAAACCACCTGCTCGTTCACAAAATCCAGAATGGAACAATTATGGCATGATACATTGGGATGTCGATACTTCTCAGCAACCAATTCCGTTTGGTGTACAGGGCGTTCTTTACTTGACTGATACAGCCGAAAATCAAGGTGGATTTCAGTGCATTCCCAGATTTCATCATACTTTCTACGATTGGGTCAAGAGTCAACCAGTTGACCGTAACCCAAGAGTTCCTGATTTGAATGGATTGGATGTCAAATCAATTGCAGGACAAGCTGGTGATTTGCTGATTTGGCATCGTTTACTAGCTCACGGTAATGGCCATAATGCAGCGACGCAACCACGTTTAGCACAATACATTACTATGTCACCGATTAATACTAAACTGAAAAAAAATACACCTTTGTTTCAACAAAGGTGTGCAGAGCGTATCGAAGCTTGGCGTCAGCGTCGACCGACCTCAGGGTGGCCGGGAGACCCTAGAGATTGGGAACACCACAATTGTCAACCAGCTCAATTAACCTCCTTAGGACGAAAGTTGTTAGGGTTAGATATGTGGGAATAACTGAGATAAATTCTCTAAATATTCCATCAGGTCTCCTGAGAAGTTGACAAGATAGTACCTGTTTATTCATTGATTATTTTAGATAGGTGGCTAAATTAAGCTCCCAGAGACTAGATCTAGCAAGTCAATTTTACAAAAACACTATAGTAGGAATAAATACAATTGTACTAAATGTGTTTGCCTGCCTAACCGCGACGATATTACTAATTATAAATTGAGAGTAAGAGACATGAAAAATCGAGTTTGTCAGTTAATGATTATTAATATTTTTTTGTTACCTTTCTGTTTGAGTTTCTCGGCGGCGATTGATTTGGGTACGGTAGAAGTATCATATCTTTTTGAAGAAGGAAAAGGTAAGTTAGCAAAGGATGCATCTCCTAACAAGAGAAATGGATCCCTGGAAGGTGGTGTCAAGTACGGACCTGGAAAGTTTGGCCAAGGTTTGATTTACGATGGCAAGGATGATAACTTGATAGTTAGAAATTATCATGGGGTTAGTGGAAAAAATCCCAGAACCATTTTGTATTGGTTCAAGAGTGCCAGTACACGAGAACATTCTTGGGTTAAATGGGGGGTAGTCGAACCAACTAGGAAGTATTATGTGAGAGCCCATGTGGCTGGTGCAATATGTTGGCTTCGAGTAGAAAACGCCGGCGGAAATAATTGGGGAGGAGATGACGTTTGCGACGGCAACTGGCATCACCATGCTATTGTTTTTCCCAAAGGCTCTAAAGACGTTCAAGACCACCAAATCTACGTTGATGGAAAATTAAATGGGAAGAACGGGGCCGCTAATCCTATGGATACCGACGGTGAGGGGCAGGAAGTTGTAATGGGCGACTTTTTGGCGCACCATGCCTTCATGCATGGCTCATTCGATGAAGTTGCCATCTTTAGTATTGCACTAACGAAAAATCAGATTGAGTTAGTTATGAACAATGGACTAGCATCGGTTTTATCCATTGATCCCAAGGATAAACTTTCCACTAACTGGGGCTTAATTAAGTCTACTTATTAAATTTTTTGGCTCGAAATACAGCGAAATCGAGATCGAATTGCTCAGGTTTTCTCTTTTTTTTAATACAAGAACAAACACGCTCAATTAAAAAAAAGTTGGATGGTTTAACTTATTCTAGTTGTTGATCTAGTTTATTTAAATCCGTATTTCTTAAGCTAGGATTGGCTTTGTATTGATAATAAGTGTTGAGTACTTTTCCAACGTAACGCTCGGTTTCACGAATCAGAGGAATATCATGTTTGACCCGTCCAGGTCCAGCATTGTAGGCCGCTAACGCTAAGGCGTAGTTGCCTTCATATCGATTTAGCATTTGGCGTAAATACTTCGCACTGGCCTCTAGATTTCTTCTAGCATCAAACCGTTGATCTACTTTAGGGTTAATGGTTGGGGATAAAGGATCGTGGTACTCAGGCACTTTCAAACCGAGGTCTCTTGCTGTCGGTGCCATTAGTTGCCCCAACCCGACCGCACCACTTTTGGAAATGGCACTTGGTTGAAAACTCGATTCCATTTTAATTAGAGCCATCAGATACTCCACTGGGATTTGGAACTCCGTTGCTATCCGTTCCGTCCTAGATGAAGTTGGTGTGAGCATTACCTCTTTTTGGGTTGGCTCATTGTTTTTTTTGTCATTTCGAGGTGCAAACCGATCGGTGCTTAAGGTGCGAAACTCACTCTTTTTTGTTGATTTTTCTGTTTTTGTGATTACATTTCGATGTATGAATTGGCCTATGGCGAAATTGAGCGACAGATAATGCCTATAATCTTGGTCGTCATACTGATAAGCATAATGTAAGGCGGTATCGAATTGTTCGATTGAAGCACCAACTCGCCAACTTAAACGAGGTTGAGGTGTAATGGATGTTCCCAGTAATTGTAGCGCAAATCCGCTTCTGAGCCATAAACCATACTGGCCAATCTCAGCACCTAATCGGCACTGCCAATCGTTAGCGGTATTGGTACGGATATCCAAACCACTCCTAATGTGTACTTGTAATCCATCTTTGGGTTGGCTCATAGACCAAAAGGTATCAATTTGGAGATTACTACTCCCATCAACGGATTGACCAATTCTTAGTGGTGCCTGACTATCAATCAACATCTCATTCTTAACATTAGGATTATCGTATACTGAACTGAAGTCAAGATAATGATAAACCAACCCTACTGACACTTTAGGATTAGGTCGTAAAATCAATCCAATATCGTAAGGATAGACAAGAGAACGTGCAATGGACCGGTCAGGTTTTAGATAAAGGTGTTGGCGTATACCGAAATTAGCGCCGATTTGAACTTTGGTCCCTACAGATCGGGCTATTGTCAACATAAGTTGATTATCGCCCCACATCTGCATACCGATAGGGTTCTTACGACTAGCAGAAAAAAAACGGTCATAAGCCAATAAATCTGTTAACCCAATACCCACTGTGGCAAGAGAAAATGGCCTTTGTCCTTCAATTTGTATAGGAGATGTAAAAGCAAGTGCAGTTTGAGAGAAGTCATAACTAAAATCGGACTGGCGTAAAAAAGCTACGGTAGCAGGATTGTTAAATAGACCGCTGGCTCCGTATGAGCTACTAGCTAATTGCCCACCTAAACCAATTGAACGAGCATCTAACGAGACTTCAGCTGACACCTCACCGAATAGAAGTATACAACAGGCAGTAATGACAAAGAAAATGATCGTCAAATAGTTTTCATTTTGGTTTGGTATCATCCTAATTCTCTGGTAGTCTGAATAGTTTAGGAACCCAGTTTTATATAACGACGTGGGTCGACGCTCTTGTTGTAACGCCGAATTTCAAAATGCAAATGTGGGCCTGTAGAATAACCACTATTACCCGTTAGTGCTAGAACATGTCCTTTTTTGACCTTTTGCCCAACTTTTACGTAGATAATTGAAAGATGTCCGTAGGCCGTTTTATAGCCACCTGAATGTTCGACAACTACAATGTTTCCATAACCCGGATCCCAACCAGCTCTTACTACTTTTCCATCTCTACAAGCATAGGTACGGGTACCTTTTCTGGCTCGAAAGTCTATTCCATGGTGAAACTTACGCATCCGAGAAATAGGGTGCTTTCGGTAACCATATTTAGAAGTCATGACCAGAGGAATCTTCATCGGATTACGAAAATGAATGCTAGATTGATCCGGAATCAGGATTTTTTGACCTGCTGGCAGATGGTCAGCAGATTGTAAATTATTAGCCAAAACTAGTTTACCTACCGTCGTTTTATGGCTGACTGCGATCTCGGATACAGTATCACCTCGTCTAACTTGATACCAGAGACCGTCGGTTTTTAGAATAGGATTGGCATTAGGGATAAATATTTTTTTGTTGATATAGAGTCGTCGGTCATTACGAATCCGGTTGGCATTAATGATTGACTCTTGAGAAACTCGATATTTTTGAGCAATATGACTAATAGTGTCGCCACTACGTACTCGATACCAAGCGCCGCTACTATGAACTTGTCCTACGATTAAAAATAATATAGCAGCACACGCCAAATACGGCCAATGTCTCCATAAACGAAGGTTCAATATTCTAGAAAATAGATCAGGTTGGCACATATTTCACCTTATTGATACAAATAGCAGTAGCTATCAATTAAACTCCAGTAACAGTTAACAAAACTGTCTTAGTTTCGGTTAAAATTTGTGTTCTAGCATCTAAACCATCATCAGAAACAGCGCGCTTGATGCCAGTTACTACAACATGAATTACCTCTATGCTCTCCAAAGAGTTTAGTCCTTTAGGGGCTGCCCACGAAATATTCGGCAGGTCGTTTTCGTCTCCTAGTTTCCCATATCCAGTGACATTGATCCAAGCAATTCGTACCTGTGTATTGGCCGGTGGATCAAATTTAACTGCTAGATCAATAATCTCACCAGGTGAAATAGTAGTGTGATCTGTCTCAATTTTCACATTCAACCCACCACTAATTTCTTCTTCTTGACTACCAACAGTATTACCTACACTACTACCACCACACCCAGACCACACTAACAACAAGAACAATAAGCACCAGGTAGGTAATCTGTCCATTCCCCATTTTGGCACTTGATTAAACAAAAACTGCAAATATGCGGTCATTTGCTTCCTCCAGAAGGATAAAAATTATTTCAAACATTGTGTTGAGCTTCGTAGACCCAAATTTTTGTCGTTCGGCCCTCGAAGGTTATTGGGTATCTATAGCGAACAGAATGGAAGCCTGCATCAGCTAAGCAAACAGGAAAGTTCTTCGCATTGGTACGACCAGGCTCGGAAAAAAATGCTCTACCACCAGCTGCTAAATGTAACTTGATAAAAGATAGAATCGGTTGCCAACTGTCTGTCTCATACAGAATATCCGCAGCAAGAATAACCGAGAATTTCCTCGGCAAAAAGCAAGAAGATGACCAATCCATTTGAACGTAAGTCCCGTCGTAACCGTTTCTTAAAGTGTTATACTGAGCAAACAATAGCGACTCTGCTACCCAATCAGCAAAAACGAGTCTAGCTCCCTGCTGACAGGCGAGTATCCCAGCAAGACCCATGCCACATCCAAGATCCAACACTGAAGCACTACTGATATCATCGTAAGTTGCCAGGTGGTAAGCTAACCCTAAGCTAGATCCCCATAGTGTTGCCCAATAAGGGAATGTAGAAATCTGGTCTGTTTTGAAATTTTCCAACAGTTGAGTAGGTTCTTCGACCACCATCATTGTAAGTTTGCCTGCTGGAGTATTAATTTCTTGGTCTGTCACTTGATATTTCTGCAAAATTTTTCGTCTTAATTCACTTTTTAAACTGATAGTGAGATTCAAATGTTTAGCAGTCAACTATGGGCTCCTGAATTCTTCAGGTGGAAATATTTAGTTAATGCAATGATCCAAACGATCTGCTATAATATCACGAACTCAAAGAGACGGGCAATAACAGGAAATACCGTCGCTGATCTTAATCAGAGGAAGGCATGAACAATCAGGCTCACAATTATGTTAGTGGATTCAGTCGATCCACTATGAACCACCAATATTGGCCCCATAAAATCTGACCTCATACAACTTGGTTATTTTGCACTCTTTTTACATTTCTCCTAGTATCTTGTGGTGGTCAGCAACAAAGTAATTCAGATGGCAATTCAAACGGAGAGGCACTGACGCAACTTCCTAAACTGATTCGAAAAGATGAAGTGTCTGGCCAGTGGGTAGTAGCGAGTAGAAAAAATGCCGAGATGGTACTAGTCCCAGCTGGTACGTTTTTGATGGGTACATCAAAGAACATGTCCGATCGTATAGCCAGTGGGTATTCGATGAATTTTTGGGATGAAATGCCTCAACACAAAGTTACTGTTCGAGATTTCTATATCGATCGTCACGAAGTGACTAATGAAGCCTATAACAAGTATCTGAAAGAGCAAGGTGGTGCTAGCCCGCGTTTTTGGAGGGACCCAAAGTTCAATCATCCTAGACAACCGATCGTTGGTGTCAGTTGGGATGATGCAACTGACTATGTACGTTGGCTTGGCAAACGACTCCCGACCGAGGCTGAGTGGGAAAAAGCTGCTTGCTGGGATTGGGAACGGGCCGAAGAATTGAATATCCCTACGGATGCCACGTTATGGGATGAGGCTATTTTACGAGATGCTGTCAAATGCGTGCAAATTTATCCGTGGGGTAATGCAGTGCTCGAAAATCGCCTTAATTTCAAGCGAACCAATGACCGACCTACTATTGTTGGTTTATATGGGCCAGGTCCAAATGATGGGTCTAGTCCGTATGAAGCTTATGACATGGCTGGAAATGCTTCCGAATGGGTAGCGGACCTCTATGATGTTGGTTACTACTCCAAAGCACCAGTCAATAACCCAACGAAAACTAGCGCTGGTAGCCAGTTTACACCCGATGGTCGAGTGACCTACACTGGTGGAGTTGAACACCGAGTACATAGGGGAGGAATGTGGAATGAATGGCGGATGAAAGAGCTAGATGTCCGATCTGCTCGACGTCTGCACGCTCCACCTGGAACTCGTTCCCCTGGAATTGGTTTTCGATGTGCGATTGACATTGATCAAGTAAGAACAGATTTAGGATTGTAGATTACAAAAAACTCCGGCCCATGGCTGTCAAAAAAAAATATTTTCGTTATCGGAATCTTGACGAACTCCGTCGAGAAGTTGAAGATTTGGGGTTAGGTATTCGCTTGGCTGATCAGGTAGATCAGTTGCTTCAGCCGGTTCAAGTTGGCCATAAGACTGTCGGTAACGCTTTCGGTATTCATCCGATGGAAGGTTGCGACACTACCTTAGATGGAAAACCCAGCGAATTAACTATTCGACGCTGGTTGCGTTTCGGTGCTGGTGGTGCCAAGCTAATTTGGGGAGAGGCCACGTCAATCTTACCAGAAGCCAAAGCTAATAGCCGTCAATTAGAAATAAATACCCATACTGCTGATGCAATCGGGAAAATGCTGACAATGACCCGGGATAGTCACCATGAAATTTTCGGAGCTAACGAAGACATCTTCGTTGGTTTGCAATTGACCCATTCTGGACGGTACAGTTACAAAAAGCCTTTGATCGCGTTTCGACATCCGGTAGTAGATAAAGTAACCTTGATTGATAAAAAGAGAAAGATTCCAATACCTGAAGACTATCCAGTGATGTCAGATGATGAATTAGAAAAACTTGAAGACTGTTACGTAAAAGCAGCTAAATTAGCTTACCAAATTGGTTTTGATTTTATTGATCTTAAGCAATGTCATACATACCTCCTGAATGAACTTTTGGCGGCTAAGACTCGGACTGGCAGATATGGTGGTAGTTTTGAAAACCGGACTCGTTTCATCCGTAATATTATTGGCAAAATTCGGGCTGAGATCGGACCAGAATTAATCTTGTCCAGTCGACTTAACATCTATGATGGTGTGGCGTACATGCCCAACCAAGATACCAATATTGGTATACCAAGAGAAGCTATGACACCTTATCCTTACGGGTTTGGTGTAGACGAGGAAAATCCGCCATCCCCTGATCTTGAAGAACCGATCAGACTCATTGGTTTGATGAAAGAATGGGGGGTTAGCTTAGTCAATGTATCGATGGGTAGTCCTTATTACAACCCACATATTGGCCGCCCTTTTGAACGACCTCCTGTAGACGGATATGAGACACCTGAACATCCATTGGTTGGCGTTGATCGGCATTTCCAGTTGACGGCTCAAATACAGCAGTCCTGTCCGGATTTACCAATCGTTGGTACTGGATATAGTTGGTTACAAAACTACGTTGCCAACGCGGGTGAAGCGAATGCTCAAGATGGAAAAGTGACTTTCGTAGCAGTAGGTCGTGGTTCAATGGCCTATCCTGACTATGTAAAAGATCTAATGGAGTCAGGACAAATGGCCAAGAAAAAATCTTGCGTCGCAATTAGTTACTGTACAGCTCTAATGCGAGCTAAAGAGCATCCACTACACCAGTTCCCTTCGGGTTGTGTTCCTCGAGACCGATTCTATACCCAAATCTACAAAGATGCTATGAAGACACTCACTAAATCTTAGTCTAGATAGATTTTTTCGAGTGTGCAAATTTAAATATTACATGCGGCCATAGATTGTACATCTAGTAGTGGTTCAAATTTTTTGGACTGCTGTTGACTGTCGTTGTGATCTGCTCGGATTGGGAACACCTGATTTTAAACTTTGAATGACTTGGATCGATAGGAAATTTACTTATCTTTCTAGTCTGTTTAACACAATTCTTCGTAGGTCCATTACCTGAAAGCCGGCCACCTCGATAGCTCGAAGTGCCAGCCTTCCGTGGCCAGCTGGAAGTTCGATTGTTCCCAAGTTTAATGGCTTAAAATCTTTGACGTAAGATTCACCACGACGTGGATAGCGATCGTTTTTTTTACCTATCAAGGGTGGATCGTGAGCTATCACCACTTGGCCTTTTAGACTCTGTTTTTCAAAAGTTATTTCTATAGTAGATCCAACATCAACCTCTGAGCATGTGTAATATAGTATGGCTTCATAGCTGCCACTGGTACCAACCTGAATGTCCCAAGTCATTGCATCATCGATAGAAACCCAATTAGAGAAATATGAGCAATTAGGAGCATTGGCACTTCGCTGAATATTTCCATGTGGTATACCATCTCGTGCAGGAAGCGATGTTGATTGCCAATAACCAACTGTAAACGGTCGACTATCTTTGATGGGTAAAAGTTCTGCTCGCCAGTCTGCCACCGCCTGATTCAATTCGGATTTAACTTCCGGAAATACATTTGAAACATCATTGATTTGGCTAGGGTCATCAATCATATCATATAATTGACCGTTTTGTGCTAGATGAAATCGTTGATTTCGTACACTAATTTGTTCTCGATGGTGTGTGAAAATTAGTCGTTCTGGCCAATCTATGTCTTGGCCAGAAAGTAGTGGTTTCAAACTTCGACCGTCTAGAGGCTGATGACCAATCAGATTAATGCTAGTTAAATCTGTAAGTGTCGGCAACAAATCAATTCCACCGGATATTTGTTGAATCTGCGTACCTGCAGGAATTTCACTTGGCCAACGCATTAAACCTGGGACTCTTACTCCCCCTTCATCGGTTGATCCTTTAACTCCTTTCATTTCTCCGTTCCATCTGGCACCATTGGGGCCGTTATCCCCAAAGTAAAAAATAATAGTGTCATCAGTAATACCAAGCCTGTCAAGTTGTTCAAGTAATCGCCCTACGTTCCAATCAATATTTTCACAAAGTGCTAGTGCAGCCCTCGTTCTATCAACATTTTCTTGAGTCGGGTCAGTAGCCATCATATCAATCGTCCGATTTCTGAATTTTTCATAGAATTGATCAGGAACCTGAAATGGAGTATGAGGAATATTAAAAGCGAGATAACAAAAAAAAGGCTGCGTTGTTTGACTATAGGTCGTTAAAAAATCAATTGCTCGATTAGTAATTTCGTCCGGTAGGTAGCCCTGCCCGGTAGTAAATTGACCGTTGTGTTCAATTTCTGCATCAAAATATTCACCCCAGTGGCCAGAGCAAAACCCAAAGAATTCATCAAACCCACGAGCATTTGGGTGATAAGGGTGCTGCGTACCATTATGCCATTTGCCAAAAGCAGCAGTTGCATAACCGGCTGACTTAAAGGTGTCAGCAATTGTAACCTCATCAAGGTTAAGTCTTTCTGCTCCCGTACTTACTCCGTGGACACCTGTTCTTAGATGATACCGACCTGTCAAAAATTCAGCTCTAGTAGGTGCACAGACTGGACAAACATAAAACCGATCAAATATAGCCCCATCCCGAGCTAGCGAATCAACGTTTGGTGTTTTCAAATTAGTGTTACCATGAACACTTAAATCACCCCATCCTTGGTCGTCAGTTAGGATAATAAGTACGTTTGGTCGTCTCATTTATTGTCTCCATGGAATATAACAGCCACTGTAGGCTAACAGATCTTTGGTCTTGCAATCTACCGATAATACGGTATCATAGCTGACATTCTCCACTATGCGATCAATCTATCCGACTCTATAAAAAAATGCAAGTTAATAAATAGTTGAGGGAAATAAATATGCGTCTGTATTCACCTATCAAAACACCGATTCGCATCGGCTTGATCGGTTGTGGTGGTATTGTACAGCAAGCTCATCTACCTGCGCTGAGAATACTTTCGGATATGGAATTAGTTCACATTTCTGCACTAGCCGATCCTATAATTTCTAACTTGAATACTATTAGCAATCAGATTAATGTCCCACAGACACATCATTATACCGATTACCGACAGATGCTAGATAGAAGCGATTTAGATTTGGTTATCATTGCTACTCCTCACCACCTTCATGCTCAACAATCAATTGAGGCCTTATCAGCTCAAGTTTCAGTAATATGTGAAAAACCAATGGCAACCAATTTAGACGATGCTGATCAAATTTTGGATATAGCAAATAAAAACGGACTTCCTTACACCGTCGTACACAATTTTCTATTTTCCTCCGTCTCTTGTCGAGCAATGCGATTACTGGAAGAAGATTTTGAAGACCGGGTATTTGGCCGATCTAAGTCTTTATTTGCTAAGCCAGCTAGTGCCACGGATACAGCCTTCTGGAGAAATCAGTATTCCGCAGGTGGGGGCTCCCTTGCCGATACCTGTTACCATGAAATTTACTTGTTGGAAAATATGATAGGTAGCCCCGTTCGCTACATAGAAGGACGTGTTAAAACTGCTTTTTTCAATTTCGATGTTGATGATATTGCACTCCTACTTTTGGAACATGAAAATGGTGCGGTTTCTACGGTGATGACTTCTTGGGGAGCATCTAGCGGTCAAGGGGACGCAACCAATATGTGCGAGGTTCACACGCAAGGAGATGGACTAAGAATCGTTTCTCGTGGCCAATCACTACACCGTTTTTGCCGTTCTGATCATCGATGGAAAGAAGTTCAAGTTCCTGACTTACCGTATATGACCAAATCATCAAAATCATTTGAGGGGCACACTGGTTACTTTGTGGAGACCATTCAGGCACTGGTTAACGGAAAAAGTTTGCCAATTACTGGACAAAAAGCTCGACAAAATCTGGCTATTATAGAAGGAGTTAGGAAAGCTAGTAGGGAGAGGAAATGTGTTGATCTCCAGAGAGTATGATGTTATTGAAAGTCTAAAAAAATAATGAAAGGATAATTATTGTGGTACGAACAGCAGACATCGAAAGAAATACTAACGAAACACAGATCAGACTCAACCTTAGTCTGGACGGAACTGGTCGTTCATCTATACAGACTGGAGTCGGTTTCTTAGATCATATGCTAGAATCACTAGCGAAACACGGTTTTTTTGATTTGGATATTACTGCTGAGGGTGATCTGCATATTGACGACCACCACACGGTTGAGGATGTTGGAATTTGTTTGGGCTTGGCATTTCAGAAAGCTACTGGAGACAAGTCGGGTATACGAAGATTCGGTAGTTTTAATGTTCCAATGTATGAATCTTTAGCTCAGATTGATCTCGATCTATGCGGTCGATCGTATCTACACTACCAAACCCCGTTAATCGGTGGTAAAGTGGGTACATTTGATGTGGAGTTGGCAGAGGAATTTTTTCATGGATTTGCTAATTCAAGTGGCACAACCTTACATATAAATGTGCCTTATGGGAAAAATCAGCATCATATTATCGAAGGTATATTTAAAGCTTTTGCTAAAAGTTTAGATCTTGCAACCTCGATTGATCAGCGGTTACATGGTGTTCTTTCAACCAAGGGAAGCTTGTAAATTTCAGGTCTAATTTTGTGTCCACAGAACAGAGAAAACAGGTAATTGCAGTATCTGACCGTTTAATTTCGATTGCTCACTTTTGTCCCAGAGGGTCTAAAGTTGTCGATGTTGGTTCTGGACATGGAAAGCTTGCCTTGTACTTACGCCAAACTAAAATTGCCGATTATGTAATTGCAGTGGAACTTAACCAGGATCCACTCAATCGTATCGAACGACTAATTAATTCTAGAAATCCCCAACAAATTAATATAGATGTTCGTTCAGGAGATGGACTACAACCTGTTGAAGCTGATGAGATGGAAATTGTTTGTTTGGCGGGCTTGAGTTCTTCTACTATTGTTAAAATTCTCGAAGCAGCCAAAAACAAGTTAAACCAAACTAAGCGACTCATATTACAACCAATAGCAAAGCCTGAGCAATTACGATATTGGCTGATAACCAATGGGTGGGAATTAATTGATGAGCAAATAGTTGCAGGCCAATCGCGTCGATTGTCCAAAATTCATACCATTTTGGTTGCTGAGCCGGGAAAATCTTTGTGTGCGTATCAGGAAGCTAACCTAGAACATGATGATCTAGTTTATGTCGGCCCAATCTTGTGGCAACGCCGCGAACCTCTTCTACATTACAAATTGCGACGAGAACAAAAACACTGGAAAGAAGCCTTGGAGACCATTCTGGAAGCTGACCCAGAGCATCCTACAAGACGAAACCAAATTATTAGCCGAATCGAATGGCTGGAATTCCTAATTAACAAGTGGTAGGTCATCAAATAGAACTAGTAGATTGTACAGAAATAGAAAGTTGAAGAATCATATTGCTCTTGGGTCATGATGATACAAAATTGCAGAAATTTATCGAAAATATATCGATTAAGTACCGACTGACATCACTAAATAATATGGTGGCTGGCAATTAATCGGAATTGGTAGTATTTTTTCAATGTAAGTGAGTGGTAAAACCTAAGAGACTAGTACTTTTTAAAATAGAGTTTCTTAGGCAGGAAAAATAAAAAGATTGAAAGAATTGGAGGCGTGTAAGGCCGTCAGAAAAATCAGTGTAGCGCTGGAATGATGTTTTTTCGGACGTTTTGGCCAAATACACATCGGATAACTATGTTAAATATCGCAGAATTGAAAGCATTCGAATTGAACGGATATCATGTTATTGATAATTTACTAAGTACGAAGCTTTTGGAGCAAACACGTGAAGCTTTCGATCGGCTAGAAAGCTACCGTAATCTGATCGATTTAGATGTTTTTTTTTGCAGATAGCAAGCCATTCAGACTTATATTCAGCCATTGCCTCTATTCTCAATTCTCCTCCCCAATTACTCCAATTTGATGGCATTAACCGACAACAGGGACAGGGAGATCAAACGTGGCATGCAGATTTCTTTTTTTATTGTGATCGACCATTAATGCTCAATGTCGGGATTTATTTAGATGATTTAGAGCTAAGTAATGGACCATTATATGTGGTCCCTAAATCACACCATTTTGGACAAACCCCTCCCTCAAACAGCGATCACTTGTCTAACCAATTGAGTCTTACGGTTTCAGCTGGAAGTGCAGTAATTTTCGATTGTGCTTTATGGCATAGAGGTGGAGGTAATGTTTCTGACCAACCACGACGTGCTATTTTCCCCACTTACGGTCATTATTGGATGAAGCGATTTGAGTCTTGGATGCCAGAACCAACTTCTACGCGTTTTCCTAATGCCGATACAGCGGAATTGAGAACCTTACTTGGTATCAGCTTGGAGGAACCAAGTGCTTACTCTGGTTATGACGAAAAATTAATGGTTCGAAAAGACTCAGACGGTAACTGGATTTAGTAGATAAAAAGTCCAACTCCATTTACATCTACTTATGATGAAGTGTGATAGGTCTTCAGGAAGTATCTGTACTATCTTAGGTATGGTAAACAATTTGGTGTTGGTTGTCCCAAGACTCGTAATTTTTGGCCATTTGTAAACCCTTCAGGTCTATTGTAAAGTTGTTTGGCTAGAATGGTTCGCCAGCGCTTTATTTCACCTTGATGGCACGATTCAGTTGCTAAATTTATCGTTTCATTGGGATCATTGATTAGATCAAAATAATGTTCTTCACCGGTGCCAGGATACCAGATATATTTGGTTTGTCCATCGGTTAAATATTGTTGGCCGCTGTTGAGTGTCGGTACTTGGGCGCATTCACCGTGTACATAGTCTCGCCAACTAGCACTTGTGTTTTGAATGATTGTAAGAAGGCTTACGCCATCCACACTTTGGGGTGTTTTTACACCTGCTAAATCCAAACAAGTCGGCATAATATCCATTAGCTCTACTGGATGATTTAAGACTTGCTCCTGTGGCAATTTAAAACTCTGAGGGAATTGCATAAAAAACGGCACACGGGCAGAAGGCTCGAAGGCATTTCTCTTGCGAATCCACTGATGATCGCCCAACATTTCTCCGTGATCGGAAACAAAAATAATCACAGTCTCTTTGGGCAGAATCTCCAGAATCCGTCCAACTTGGTCATCAATATGGTTAATACAACCGTAATATCCAGCTTGCATCTGCTTTTGGACTGTATCATCTAGACACACACGCCAAGAATTGACAGGTAAACCCTTTTGTGGTTGGTCAAAAATTTTGGCCCAGCTACCAACTACTGGTTTGGGTAAGTTCATTTGCATATATCGGTTAAAATAGACAGCTGGTGGAGTCAGTGGTTGATGTGGTTGATGGAAACTGACTTTCAAAAAGAACGGTACTGTTGGGTCCCGACGTTCTAGGAAATTAATAGCACGATCAGCACACCAGTTAGTGAAGTGAAATCTTTCTTCTAAGTGAAATGGTCGGGCCGTGTATCCATTCTGACTGGTTCCATGAGCAAGACCGGACCTTGGCTGATTGAGACCGCTTTGGATTAGAAATCTTTCATAATCATCAAAAACTGGATGCGGTCTCGGGCTGTCAGCCCAATCAGATGAGTAAAAACCGTACAACTTACGTGGTGGGCTGAGGTGTAATTTCCCTACTAAATGAGTTTGATAACCAGCTTTAGCTAGTTCGCCAGGGAGTGTCGGTCCGGATAGTGGAACGTGATGATTCATGAAGACACCGTGCGAGCTAGCCTTTTGACCGGTCATTAACGTACGTCGAGCAGCTACGCAGACAGGACAGGCACTATACCCTCTGCGAAATCGAATGCCACGACTAGCAATTTGATCTAAGTAGGGCGTTTGTAAAACAGGATGTCCATCGACCCCCAAACAATCGCCCCTTTGCTGATCAGTGACTAACAATAAGATATTAGGTTTTTTCGTCATCTTTTTTTATTGGATAGTTAGTCAATCGGCTGGATACAGCAGCCATACCAACTCCAAGTTCTTCCTTTTGAATATACGATTTGGGTTAGTTGTTTTTCCGTGATTGTTATATTGTAGTTCTGTTCAATAATATCATCATTGGTTCTTCTTTGATTTTTTTGGGAAATGCCGTTGGCAATTACACCAATCGATCGTCTATCAGTCTGAAAAAAGTTAGTCACGTTATATCTACCATTCGGCAACGCTACTCTAAATACGCCGTCTGTCTTGGTAGTCCCAGAAATCGAGTCAGCCAACAAGGGAGTTACAAACTGCCTATTACTAACAGCTGCGGTCAATTTACCTTCCGTGATCCAGCCATAACAACGCTCGTAGTTTTCATAATGGCTGATAGGGGAAATTACAACCGAATCGTCTAGGGCAACCGATCGGTCTGGTTGAAAATCAAAGATCAATGGTCTGTTATCTGATTGATTATTCCACCACCAATGGATATTAGAGACAGGTTCTTTTAGCTGATATAACGTATAGCGTGGAGCAACATGAAGACAATTGTAAGAGTCACCAAGTACTACTCGTTCCAAATTATCAATTCCTTCTTTAGTCATTCTCCAAGCCAAAACATAATCGGCTGGACGAGGATACGAGGTTTTTGGTCCAGAGTATGGACGACTACTCATCTGGTAACGATAGTTAATCGGAAAATAATCGAATGCCGCTTCGTAGTTTCTCAGTAAAGCTACTTTGTTATTCAAGCAATAGTAGCTACCGACATGAAGAAAAGGCTTAACATATTCAATCTCCCCAAGCGATTCTGAAAATTTCTGGCCTGGTTTATCTAAGTAAAGTACAACTGTCTTGTTTTCTTTAATTAATCCGACACTTTTGGTCATTTCGGAAATTTCGCGGTTTAGAGCCAAGTTATCATAAATAGTATAAGATAAATGCCATAAAGAAAGGCCTACTAAAATAACCACTACAATATTTTTTAAATAACGATGAAGAGTAACAGTTAGAAATGGTAATAACAACAGAACAAGATAAATATGGACACGGTCGTTAATCCAGCCACCACCAGATTGAATATTATTAGGTGAAATATAGTAGATAATGGTGAATAGAATAAATATGACAAAAAATGAGTCAGTTAATTGTAGACTGAACCTTGATTGCTCTAAAAAATGTTTGGCAATACTCTTCACTCTTTGCCATAAAGTAAAAAAAAATAAGAAAAATAGCAGCCCGAAGAGTAGCCTACCGATCCAAATGTGGTCCTCCCGAAAATATACCAATGATTTCAAATTAAAAAAGTATTCGTTTAACCAAGCTAATTTCCGGTAATTCTTACCATATCCACTCGTTTTTGTTAGGTAGTAGGTTAGGGAAACCACATAAAACGGTAATATGTAGCCAACAAATCGCAATAAAGTTAATAGACGTCCAAAAATGAGTGCTGACCATCTTTCCGGCCAGAGTAGAGATCGGAAACTAGCCAAAACTGAAATAGAAATTACGAGTAGTAAAAAGGACTGAAAATGGCTGAAGTACGTCAGTGTCAATAGTGTGTAAAAGATCAATAATCGTTTGAAAGTCAATTTAGAAAAATGTTTCCACCAATACCCAAGTGTAGAAAAAAAATAGGTATACTGAGCGAAAAATTGTAAAAACCCATCATTAGTAGATAGTGGTAGGAGTAAACTAAACCAACAAGCGCAAAAAGTATTTTTCGTTTGTCAATTGAGTGTAGGAAATAGAGCATAGATAATGGCAGACCAAGTACACACAGACTCAAAATAATTTTCTCACAAATTAGTGGTGGGAAAACGTACATTAGTAAAGCCATCAGGAGGTGGCCACTCCAGTTTGGGAAAGGGCTCCAATTTAACTGGTAAACATCTCGAATACGAAAATTATGGTGGTGGTGATATATTTTGAATACTTGTGCATTATAAATATGGCTAGGACCATCCTGACTTGGAAAATATGTCACCATCCAGACAGGTAACAAATGAACCGCTAGTAGACTCACAGCAAATAGATATTTGATCGACTGACTTGGCTGTTGGTTCACACGCATTATGTTAATACGATTTTTTTAAGAGCTTGGCGGTCTTCCTCGATCCACCTTTTCCATAATTCAGATTCGGGAATCGTAGCATCAACCTGACGAGAAAAGATCAGATCGTCAATACCGAACAGGCGCATTAATCGACGATCATTATTAATTTGAGCCATCCGGAGAATTTTTTGCGTATTGGGACCACTATGATGATCTCGATGGGGTAAGTAGCTTTTATTGTAGAATCGACTCAGAAAATAACGGGGATCTGTACTGAAATTTGGTGAAGCAGCATGAATCAAAGCGGAATGGATTATAACAACATCACCTATTTGAGGGTAAATTAGTTGTTCTTTTGTTTGAGCGTGAAACTGTTTTTGTACTAGGTCAAAATTTCGGTGTGAATTTGGTAAAACTCGAAGTGGTCCTACATCCTGATCTACATTTTGAAAATAAGTTAGAACGTTACAAGCATGAGGAGGTTGATATGATTTTGTTTGACCTATCGATAAAGCCCACATGTCCCGATGCCAATTTCGCGTTTCGATTTTCACTTGTTTTTTTTCAGCTGGTTCGGTTAGGTTAATTCGTAGGCTTTCCAATTGGATGAAGGGACCCATAAGAATTTCTAGAAGGCTTAAAATGGAAGCGTTTGTGACTGTCGGTAGCATGACTTCAGGTGCATGCTCCACTAAATTATCTAATACGATTTGTCTACCTAGCCCATACTGGGCTGGTCGGTGAATTGGTTCAATTTTCTGAATTAACTGGTGAAAAGTATTCTTCCAAATCTCTACTTCATTCCGACCAATTAAGTCTTCAACTATTACATATCCATCCTCACAGAACTGCTGGTAATATTCGTTATTGATTGTTGTCATTTCCAGCATAATTGATCCAATAATCTATTGGTGTTGTCTTCTAACACTTTCTATCATAAGAGAGGCCTCATAACGAGTCAACACAAAATGGAAAGTGATAATAACCCAAGCACTCATAAAACTCATTTAACTAAGCATTATATTTGTATTTCAAGGTAAGAAACTGGTTGTCAAGTTACCAGAAACAAATAATAGATTTATTACTGTTTATTATTTTTACTCCCAGCTAGCCGGTTGTAGTCATTTTAATCAAAACCTAACTTGGACGAGATTCAGTTGTAACTCAAACTTGTCTAATATTCTTTGCCGATTGTGTTTTTTTTGTTTGCAATTATGACTCTTTTTTTATAATCCCCATATATGGCTTGAAATCACAGGAGAATAATTCAAATGTTTGAATCTAGGTTATTTGGTGCCTTTATTGGGTACCTATCTATTATTTTGATGGTTACTAGTACCTCTTTGGCATCTGTCCAAGGAACAGTACTTTTCCGAGCCGATTTTGAAAATGATAAGGGAGATAACACGCTGGCTAAGTGGAAACCAGACAGCGATGGGCAAATTTGGGAAATTGCTGATTTTCCTGGTAGTGGTAAAGGATTACTTAATGCGAAAGAAGGTTGTGGTGTTTCAGGTAATACACCATTACCCGGTACCGAAAATTTTAGCGACGGTATTATCCAGCTAGACATGTCTTGGCAAGATGATGATAGTTGGGGCATTATCTTCAGAAAGTCAGAAGAAAAAAAAGGTTATTTGGTTACCTTCGGTTACAATGAAACACCAGCTGTTATTGTTGCTCTTCTAGATGAAGGTTGTGGAGAAACTGGGAAGTGTAACGATCAGACCCAATGTGAGAACAATCCCGATAAAACCTTGGGCCAGAAACCACATGGTTTGTTTGAAATCAAAGACGATGGAAAGGGTACTGGAACTCAAGACTTGAGTGTTGTTTACACTGGTGTTATAGAAGCGAAAGGGGATAGTATCAAGGTTTTGTATCATGAACGAGGTAAACCAAAGGGAGACCCAGTGATCGATATCAAGAATAACACCCACAAAAAGGGACAAGTTGGCGTCTGGCATGAAAGCCAAGGTAATTGTATGATTGATAATGTTGTAGTACGAACTTTCGATGCCGGGACATCAGTCGACGCTGAAAGTAAGCTTGCGACTTCTTGGGCTAGGATCCGTTCGGCATACTAGTTTACACACTTCTGTTGTTAATACTGGACTTAGGGAAAACAAAAGCAAGCAACTTAGAGTCGCTTGCTTTTGTTTAATCCCATAAATTCTGATGGAATAATGACTAGCCTATAATTTATGTTTAAATAAGTTCAATCAGATAGGAGATTAGTTTTGAAGAAGCAATTTTACGTGCTGTTAATTGCATTAACTTTAGGTTCAATTTTCTCTTCCTATGCTCAAGTAGTCTTTTTTGCTGATTTTGAGTCGCAAAACAAACCCATCAATAAGGCAGGAAGCTACAAAGGACCCGCCGGAACTAAATGAGAAAATTCTGACTTTTTGGCTGCTGGTGGTGGGAAAAAGGGATTGAAGCAAGCTGCAGAAGGATGTGGTATTTCTGGTAATACCAAACTACCTAGAGTTACTAAATTTACTGATGGGGTCATCCAATGCATTTTCTCATTTGGAGATGATGATGGTTTTGGTGTCACTTTTCGTAAGAAGGGTGATGAGAAAGGCTACTTGGTTGCTTTTGATTATAACGAGACAACGCAGGTAATTTGATTATGCTAACGGTTGTTGTCCTGACCTCCAGTGCTTGGATCAATGCGGGTGTGAAAATGGTAGTAAAGAGTTGCTTGGTGTAGATCACGGTCTTGGTGGAGGCCTTCCACAAGATAATAAAACTGCGATGCTTGGTCGAGTTGAAGTACAAGGTCAAAAAATTCGAGTATGGTATAAAAAACTTGCGGATGTTAAAGGTTCTAAAGTAGATATGCCCTCTAATAAATTAGGTAAGCCTGTTGTAGAATACAACAAAGCTAACTACCAATCGGCTGGTTCAGTTGGTATTTGGCATGAAAGCTGGGGACAAGGAATTGTCGATAGCATCTTAGTCACAAGTCCAGGGTTCTTTTCCGTGGATCCCGAGGAAAAGCTAACTACTAGTTGGGGTTTTGTCAAAGCCGCATACTAAGCCAGATATTTTTCCAACAAAGGCTAAAGGGTTTAAGAATTTTTATTCTTAAACCCTTTTTTCAGTTTGGTGGTACAAATTTATTCAATAGAAAAAAGCTTGCGGAAATTTTGGCTGCTAGTTTGTCCAACTGATTCGATAGTCACTTGCCGTAACTCGGCAATTTTTGTGGCGATTTCGGTAATATAAGCAGGTTCGTTTCTCTTGCCACGTCGAAGTTGAGGTGCAAGCCAAGGGCAGTCAGTTTCGATTAAAAATGAATCTGCTGGCATAACTTTCACGACTTGTTTGAGATCTTGCGATTTCTTGTAAGTAACTGGTCCACCGATTCCAATATGAAACCCAGCATCAATGACTCTGTCCATCGACTTTGTGTTTTCCGAAAAACAGTGTAAAACACCACCAGTTAGCTGGGAGTGATTTTCTAAGATAGATAGGATATCATCAAAAGCATTTCGGTTGTGGACTACTATAGGTAAGTCTAATTGTGTTGCTAAATCTAATTGTTCTTCGAAAACTCTTTTCTGCACTGATTTTGGTGAAAGATTTCTATGATAGTCAAGACCCATTTCGCCTAAAGCTACAACTTTAGGATGTTCTGCCAATAGGGAAATTTCCCTTAAGGTCTGAGGGGTAAATCTTTTTGCATCATGTGGATGAAGACCAACGGTAGCATAAATATGGTCGTATCTATCAGCTAATTCCACGGCTAAATGGCTGGTTGAGATATCAAAGCCGACAACTAAAATGATACTTACTTGTGAATTCTTAGCTCGTTCAATTACCACAGAACGATCGGAATCAAAACGATCAAGCTGTATATGTGCGTGCGAATCAATGAACATCTGGATTAGGTACTGTTAGGACTACCTAAGATGGCTGTTTTTATTCCTTGACTTTTCTTCACTTGTTCAATAGCCTCTAATCCTTCTGAAATAGGGAAACGATTTGATAGAATTGGTTCTAGTTTAATTTTCTGATCACTGATCATTTCATGTGCTTGATCTAAGCTCCAACGCGAAAAGGCCCAAGAAGCCATGATTTTATGCCCCATGAAGTGAAGTTGCTCCAAATTGAGTTTGAGATACTGATCGTGTGCAGAAAGACCAAAAAAGTTTAGACATCCTCCTCGACGGACGATTTGAAATGATAGGCCGATAGCGGTTTGGTTGTTGTTGGTAGCCGATATTACTGTATCTGCACCCCCATTTGTTTTTTCTAAAATTTCATCAGTTTGGTTGGGAGTAAAAGTTGCGACCGCACCTAACCTCTCTGCCATCTCCCTACGTTCGGCAATCGGGTCTACGACTATTGCTTGCAGGCCAAGTTGATCAACCAATTGAGTGAAAATTAAACCAATCTGCCCGGCCCCCAAAATAACTACGGATTGATTAAATATTGTTTCCCGCATGGCATTAATACAACAACCAAGTGGTTCTAGAAACATCAGATCAGTAGTGGATACGTTATCGGAAACAGTAATTAGTTTATTTGTCTGAATTGCGTGTTGTGGGAATTTAAAAAACTCAGCATAACCCCCGTCAATATCATGCCCAATACCAACTATTTCTTGACAGTACTTATCTAAGTCTGCTCGACAATATTGGCAGTTGCCGCAGGTAATCATTGGGTTCACAGAAACTTTTTGCCCGATCCTGACTGACGGATGCTTGGTTTCCACAACTCGACCAGCAACCTCATGCCCAAGAACTACTGGTGGAGAATAATCAGTCACTTCACCTCGAATTGCGGCCAAGTCAGAAGCACAAATCCCACACAAGTCTACCTGAATCAGAATATCGCCATCTTCCAGTTTAGGAATCGGTTTTTCTTGAATCGAAACTCGATTAGCTCCTTCAAAAACGATTGCTTTCATGAGCCGTTACTACCACCTAACTGAATGAAAAGTCCAACCGGGAACGATTTTTTGCATCTCAACTGCATCGTTACGCTCAGTTAATCCGCAATCCAGATATTGCTGATGCAATTGAGCTAAGGCTTTTCGATCCAGTTCTATCCCTAATCCTGGTGAATTGGGAATAGTCAGGGCGCCATCTTCAATAGGTAACCGACCACCAACAATAACCTCTTCCGATTGCCAAGGATAATGTGTATCGCATGCGTAAGTTAGGTTAGGTATTGCAGCAGCAAGATGGCCCATGGCCATCAATGAAATACCAACATGGCTGTTAGAATGCATGGAAAGCCCAAGACCGAAAGTTTGACAAATACGCCCTAGCTCAACTGAAGCACGTAACCCACCCCAGAAGTGATGGTCGCTGAGTATAATATCTTCAGATCTCAGCTTAATACTACTCGGAATCGCCTCAAATGAGGTGGTACACATATTAGTTGCCAAAGGAATTTGGACAGCTTTTCTAACCGTAGCCATGTTATCTTGGCCTCGTACAGGATCTTCGTAGTATTCCAACAAACCTTCCATCTCTCGTCCCCACTTTATTGCTGTATCAACAGCCCAAATAGCGTTAGGATCTAACCGAAGTGGCATTGCATCCCCAAAAGCTTGTCGCAAAGCCTTAATCGACTCAACTTCTATTTCTGGCTCAAAAGCACCACCCTTGAGCTTGATAGAATCAAACCCAAATTCCTGACACATGACTTCAGCTTGCCTAACAATTCCTTGTGGATCTATTGCTTCCGCTTGTCGAGCTTTGGCCCAGCCGATAGCATTGGGGTCAGTATCGAAAGCCAAGTCCCCACCAGCACCTTTATATTTGTAGAATAAGTAAGCCGAAAATGATACTTGGTCTCTGACTCGACCACCAAGTAAATCAACAACAGGTCGACCTGTAACTTTTCCCATAACATCGAAGCAAGCAACCTCAATTGCACTGAACACATGCACTAATCGTCTTTGATCCCAAGGAGTTTCACCACGAGTTTCACTTCCTTCTGGTCCAAAGTGATCGACCAGCGAAGATTGAATATAGTTAAGTTGAAATGGATCTTTACCTATGACTACTTGCCGAGCAGACTCCAATGCTTTCAATGTTTTATCGTTTCCTGGAACCTCACCAAGCCCGTAAATTTGGTCTTCTGTAATTAATTCCAGAATGATCCGCAACGCATAAGGAGCATGAAGACCTGCGGCGTTCAGTAGAGGAGGATCTGCTACTGCAATTGGTGTGACTTTCATATCGGTGATCAACACATCTAAACTCCCTAGTATTTAAACTTCCTAATTAAGTAGGCCTGAATGAATTTTTAAGATTGTGTCCCCGTACAATTCTAGCAGCCACTGCCCAACTATAGTCGGGGTCTTCGGTTATTGCATCACGATAGGTGGGAATCCAAACCCAACGTTCTCTACCGCAAACGTTAGGATAACTAGCATGAAGGGTTAAGTCGTGAAAAAAGACCGCATCGCCGCGAGATAGTTTGGCTACTACTGCATCTGATTCATCAATATCAGATGATCGTACTCTATGTCCAAAACCGTAATCATCGTCCACGATCCCGTCATGAACATTAACCTTTCGGTGCGACCCCGGAATTAACTTTAAGCAACCAGAATCGATATCAGCATCGTCTAATGCTACCCATAGAGAAATTTTGTGTTGTCCTCCCCAGTAATGCCAATCTTGGTGCCAAGGGCTCGCAAAGTTGACCATTTCATCTTTGAATACTGCCTTATCACTTAAAAATTCAATGTTGGGTGCTAAAATGACTTCTAGTATGTCAAGAATGCGAGCGTCTGTTATAACCTTTTGAAAGATCGAGCTGCCGACAGCTAATCCAACGTAAACTCCATGGTTAGCAACCTGTTTCGGTTTTTGACTATTAGATTTAGCTTTTTGAATAATAAACCGACACTCATCTTTTAATTTTTTCGCTTCGCCTGGCTGGAATAGTTCTTGGACAATAACGAAACCATCCCGTTCAAAATCATGTTGAATTTGCTTAAGATTCGACACCTGAAACTAACTTCCTAGTATCCTAAGCCGTTTCACTTAGTACTAACGTAGTCGATCGATCAAAGATGTGAATCTTCTTTGGATCAATTTGTATCCATACTGTTTCACCTGATTTTGGCACAATCGATGGATGAGTTCTAACTCGAAGTAAGACAAATTTGTCAGCTGATACCTGACCCAGCACAATATCAACAATATTAGCAGATCCAAGAGGTTCTACCAAATGAACTTTAGCCTTCAACCCAGAGGTTATTGAAGTTGTCGATAAAGAAATGTGCTCTGGTCGAATACCGAATACCAGATTTTCACTTATACTAGGTCGAATCAAGTCAAGATGGTTCCGTGTGAGTTTAATTGCGAAATTGGTGTGTTCAATTTTTAACTGCTGGCTGACTGACTCAAAACAACAAGGGAGTAAATTCATAGCAGGATTACCCATGAATCCAGCAACAAATAGGTTTTTCGGCCAATTATAAACATCAGTTGGCTTACCGATCTGTTGTAGTTGCCCTTTATCCATAATAGCGATTCGGTCTGCCATTGACATTGCTTCCACCTGGTCGTGTGTTACGTAAACAGTGGTTGTTCCGAGCTCTTGCTGAAGGCTTTTGAGTTCAGATCTCATATCTACCCGTAATTTGGCATCCAGATTAGACATCGGTTCGTCCATTAAGAAGGCTTTGGGACGGCGTACCATTGATCGGCCAATGGCTACCCGTTGCATTTCACCACCACTTAAAACACTCGGTTTTCGATCTAGAATATGTTCAATACGAAGCATCTGCGCGACATTGATCACTCTTTTCTTAATTTCAGTGGGTTCAACTTTGGCAGCTTTGAGTGGAAAAGCAATATTATTTTGTACGCTTAGATGAGGATAAAGAGCGTAAAATTGAAAGACGAAGGCTATATCCCGATCCGCTGGAGCTAGTGTGTTAACACGCCTTGGTCCTATGAAAATATCACCTTCTTGTGGGTGTTCTAAGCCAGCAATTGAACGTAGAGTTGTTGTCTTCCCACACCCCGAAGGACCCAGCATAACCAGAAATTCTCGATCTTCAATCTCAAAACTAACATTGTTAATAGCAATGACATTGCCAAATTTTTTAACTACATTGTCGAGCCGAATTTCCGCCATTTCAATTTACCGTTTGGTATTTTTTTCTCGGCCAAGTAGCGTACTAATACCTCCGACTAGCTTTTGACCTAAGGTCAAGTTCGAGGAAGTAATCAGCGATGGGTCCTTATTCGATAAAGACAAGTTATTATCTGGTGTTTCATACTCAGGAATGTTCTCTGGATCATACCGGTTAGTATTGAACTGTTCTAAATTAGTGATAGCTTCCTGACAACTAGGATCAATCTGCAAAGCCCGATTCCAATACTCATTGGCAGTAGAGATGTCGCCTTTTTGTTGATAAATATTGCCGATTTTAGCGTATGCTTCAACTAATTCTGGGTCATTCTCAGTCGCTTCCTGAAAACATCTCAAGGCATCTTCAATCCGACCCAAATAAAGATAGGCACTACCCAAATTATGTAGAGTTTCAGCTACTTT
>JACLAC010006948.1_pt1 | contig 47541 bp, 47 predicted proteins | sample 8027881 | NCBI WGS metagenome assembly JACLAC01 (sample SAMN15725517, study PRJNA655200) | protist metagenome | isolation source: fluorescence activated cell sorting (FACS) single amplified genomes of... | place: Spain: Blaines Bay Microbial Observatory, Mediterranean Sea | collected 2016-01-19 | reverse complement strand
GAATTAGTTAAACTAACTAATTAAACAGCATGTATTTTCATGCATTTTTTAAGTGATAAGGAGAAAAATGAAATTCATATTTAAATTTTCACTGATCATGACGTGCCTTACGTTTATCTTTACAAGTTATGCCTATTCTGAGGGTAAGATTAAAATTGGGGTTAGCATCAGAATGATAAGTGACATTGGGTTCAAGCATGGCAAAATGATGGAAGATGAAATACAGATGATCAACGATTCGGGTGGAATAAACGGAAAGATGATTGAGCTTATCTTTCTTAACGATGAATGCAAGTCTGAAAAAGGAATTGCCAATGCTCAAAAGCTTATTTACCAACACAATGTACATCTTCTAATAGGTTCTAGTTGTAGTTCAGTAACTTTACCAATGGTTGATGTCAGCGCAAAAGGGGGTGTCCCACACATCACTCCTCACTCAACTAGTTCAAAGATAACTAAGAGAGGTAGTGATTGGATATTCCGAGTTCCAATTTCAAGTAGATTCTACAAATCTGTCGACGTAGCTCATATTGTAAAAAACGTCGGCTTGGATTTGGCTTACATCATTTCTGCAGATTCAGCATCACTAACTCAGGCAGAGGAAATTCGAGACGAAATTAAGAGAGATCATGGAAAGCAACCCTTAATGTTTGTAACAGTACAACAAGGAGAAATGGATTTCCGATCTCATATGTTAAAAGCTAAGTCAATGAATCCAGATGCCCTACTCATATCAGCAGGTACAGTGGCAGGGGCTGCAAAAGCATTAATCCAATCCTACGAAGTTGGAATTCCAGCGTCAGTTAAAAGAATTCTCGGTAGTGGAGCTTCGAAACAAGAAATTCCTACATTAGCAGGTGATGCGGTGAAAGGTGTTTATTTCACAGCCGCCTTTTCGGCAGCTGACGACAGGCCAATAGCAAAACTTTTTACAAGAATGATCAAAGACAAGTATGGGGTACTTCCAGATCATGATTTCTCTCAAGCATGGGATCTAATCCAGATTGTTGAACATGCTCTTCGCAACGCTGACCTTCAGTTGACAGATGAGTCACTTGCAAGCGATCGAACTGCTATACGTGATGCAATTGCAAATATTCAAAATTATCAGGGACTGGCTTCAGGTCCTATCAGTTTCTGTGCTGACCCAACCCCTGAATGTAGAGATGGAAACAAGACACCAGTGATGATTGAGTACACAAAAGGTGGTAAAGATTTTGTTACCAAAGTTTTGGGAACTATTACGTTTAAACCCAATCATGGGCTGTAATTTCTATTAACCATTCAAAGGGTAATAAAATGTTACCCTTTGAATGAAAATAATTAAAAATCAAAATAATAGTATTTTTTACTAAAAGTAATAAAAATCAGAAATAATTTAATAAGTAGGGTATAAAGGAAAATCAAACCTAATGTCATTTTCAAATAAATATAGAATTAATCTTTATTGGGTTGCCATAATTATCATTTTGTCCTTATTACCATTTATTGTACCTAATTTGTACCAGATGCATCTGATAAACATAATATGTATCAACATCATAATGGCGATAGGATTAAATATAGTTAAAGGTTTTGCTGGTCAAGTAACTGTTGCACACATTGGTCTTTATGCAATGGGTGCATATAGTTCAGCAATCCTTTCAATTAATTATGGATTTTCTTTTTGGATGGCTCTTCCTGGTGCTGTGATAATAACTGTAATTGCTGGAGCTATTGTCGGAATACCATCTTTCCGACTTCAAGGACCATATTTAGCGCTAGCAACCCTTGCATTCAGTGAGTCATTGAGGATTTACATAAGTATAAATACTGACCTTGGTGCAACTATTGGCATCAGTAACATACCACCCCCTGTAATTTTTGATTTTACATTCAACGATGCTTTTCTTTACTACTATATAGTCATTCCATTTACCCTTATCAGTATTTATTTTTCTTTCAAAATTCTAAAATCAAAATTAGGACGAGCTTTTAAAGCAATTCGCGAAGATCAGCTTTCAAGTTCAGCGGTAGGTATAAATCTCAGATTCTACAAGACAATTGCTTTTGTTATAAGTGCTGTTTATGCTGGTTTAGCTGGTTCTTTATACGCACACCTTGATCCTGGATTTATCCACCCAAATAATTTTACACTCCAGGAATCAGTACTTTACATATTAATGTTGGTCATCGGAGGTATAGGACATATTTGGGGATGTATTGTTGGTGCTGTCTTTATAACACTTATATGGGATCTAACTAGAGAATATTACCAGTATCAATTAATCATATTTGGTATGATTATGATGATAACAGTGATTTATTTTCCAATCGGCATCGGTGGCTATTATGATCGGTTTTTTATTACTAAAAGATTTATAGAAAAGCAAAAGGAATCGATTGATAAAATAAAAAAGTTAGAAAAGGAAAATGAAAATACTTGAAACTAACAATCTTTCCAAAAGTTTTGGGGGGGTAAAAGCGATTAATAATTTAGATTTCACTTTGAATCAAAATGAAGTGAGAGGTGTTATTGGCCCAAATGGATCTGGAAAATCAACCTTTTTTAATTTGCTTACTGGAATTTACAAAACTGACGAAGGTAGTAGGATTTTTTTAAATGGAGAAAACATTACAAATCTTGAAACTCATTTAATTGTTGAAAGAGGTATGGCAAGGACCTTTCAATTATTAAGACTTTTCTCTGAGATGACTGTTTTAGACAACATGATGGTTGGCTATCATCTTCACGTTAAATATGGAATATTATCATCAATCTTTGGTACAAGAACAACTAGAGCTGAAGAAAAGAGGATCAGAGAAGAAATGATGGAGTTGTTGGTATTCATTGGTTTAATTGATTATGCTTTTATGGACGCTACTGAGTTATCAATCGGGCAACGAAGATTACTCTCTTTAGGAAGGGCTATGGCAATGCAACCAAAGATATTGCTACTAGATGAACCAGCTGCAGGACTATCTCCAGTCAATGTTGATAACTTACTTAAAATTATTATGAGTTTACGGAAAAGATACTCTACAACTTTAGTAATAACAGAACATATTTTAAAGGTTGTAATGGAAACTTGTCAGACTATCACTGTTCTTGATTATGGGACCAAAATTGCTGAGGGCACACCGACTGAAGTAAAAAATGACAACAAAGTTATTAATGCCTATTTAGGTGAAGAACTAGATGATGATCAAGTTTTGAGAGAACTAAATTCATGAGTGCTAAAACAATTCTTAAGATAAAAGATTTGAAATCTGGTTATGGTAAGGTTCAAATTCTTAATGGAATAGATTTAGAAGTTAAAAAGGGACAAATTATCGCTCTTTTAGGTGGGAATGGTACTGGAAAGTCAACACTTATCAAATCAATTTCAGGATTAATAAAACCGTTTGAAGGAAGTATTAAATTTTATGACAATGAAATTTCAAATTTACGTCCACATAAAATTGTACGCCAAGGACTAGTTCAAGTAACACAGGGTAAAGAAGTATTCCCAGATCTTAGTGTAGAACAGAATTTAAAATTGGGAGCATTCATTATTGAGGACAAAAAGAAAGTTTTAGACAATCTTCAATTTGTGTATAAATTTTTCCCAATATTAAAAGAAAAGAGAAATCAAAATGCAGCACTTTTAAGTGGAGGCCAACTTCAGATGCTATGTATAGGAAGAGGACTTATGTCGAATCCATCTTTTATTATGTTCGACGAACCAAGTGCTGGACTTGCACCACAGATTGTCTTAGAAATATTTAAGAATATAAATCGGATATGTAAATCTGGATTAACTGTTTTGATTATTGAACAAAACGTACGTATGGCATTACTTTTAGCGGACTATGCATACATAATTCGTGATGGAATTATTCACCTTCAAGGTAAGGCAAGTGAATTGGTCAACGATGATAGAGTCCGTTTGTCATACCTCGGTGGAACTGTTGCTAAAGTTTAAATCATTATTTGGGTGATATAGTGGAATATCTTATTAATCTACTTGTTATTGGAGTTACTGCAGGGATGGTTTATGGGCTAATGGCTCTCGGTATGGCATTGATCTATAGGGGCCTTGACATCCTTCATTTTGCACACGGAGAAATGGTCGTTTTTGGGGCTTTTTTTGGCTACAATTTTTTTGTTGATGTCAATTTACCATTTTGGTTAGCTCTCATACTTTCTATGTTTGCAACTGCAATCATGGGAATTTTCATCGAGAGAGTCTTTTACAGGAGATTAACACTTGGAGGTGGAGGATACACTGTTGCTGGAATGGGAATGGCGATTTGTGGTTTTGGGATGTCAGTGATACTTAAAAATTTAGCTTACCTAATTTGGAATCCGACACCGAGGCCATTACCTGTAGATTTTGGTGCTCCAGTCATTATAGAGGGCATATATCTTCCCGTTTCATATTTTTGGATAATTGGTTTTGGTATCTTAGTAATGCTGGTATTGAACCTTTTTCTCACCAGGACCAAGTACGGTATAGCTACAAGAGCTGTTGCCCATAACAAGGACATATCTTTCCTCGTTGGCATCAATGTTCCTTTTATGATTTCACTGATATTTGGTTTAGCTGCCGGGCTTGCAGCAGCTGGAGGTGTTCTAGTTGCTCCAATGCATTTTATTGAAATTGAAATGGGATTAGTAATACTTTTGAAGGGATTTGCTGCATCTGTGGTAGGTGGTTTTGGAAGCCTTCCAGGTGCAATTTTTGGAGGTTTAATCGTAGGTATATTTGAGAGTTTAGGTTCTGGCTATCTCGATGGGAATCTTAAAGACGTTTATGCATTTGTGTTAATGATTGTTGTTTTGTATTTTAGACCAAATGGCCTCTTTGGTTACGAAGTTGAAATGAAGGCTTAAATATTTGCAATGACTTATGAATAATGTAAATGTTGGTATAATTGGTACCGGAGCTGTTGCTCACGAACACCTAAGAAGATACAGGGAAATCCACAACTGTGTCGTAATTGGTGTTTTTGACATTGACTTTGCAAAAGCAAGCCTGTTTGCCAAAACCTATGATATACCACTAATTTTCAATTCATTATCTGAACTTTTAGAATGTTCCCAAATTTGTGGGGTATCTGTTGCTGTCCCTGAACAACTTCATTACGAAGTTGCTGTTGAAGTTATCAGAAGTGGTAAAGCAATACTTTGTGAAAAGCCCTTGACAATCAAATCCTCGGAATCTTCCCAACTTGTGAAAGAAGTACAGACTTCTAATCAAATTAATATGGTTAATTTTTCTTACAGAAGGATTCCAGCATTGCAAGCCGCCCATGATTTAGTGGATGATGGTAAATTAGGTAAGATCAAACATGTCGAAGCTACATATCTTAATGGATGGCTTACGCACACTGTAGATGGTAATTGGAAAAAATTACCTCACCAACTGCGAAGATTATCAACACGACATGGGAGCTTTGGGGTATTATATGATTTAGGCTCACATCTAATTGATCTTGTTACCTATGTTGTGGGTGACATCATAAACGTCAAGTGTGAAACTAAAACATTACCAAAAGGCAAAGTTAGCAAAATTGATGATTATGTATTTGATTCAAATGATACTGCTCTTATTATAGCCGAATTCAGGAGTGGTGCTTTGGGTAGTCTAAATATTTCTCGGTGGGGAACTGGCCACAAAAGAAGAATTCGACTAAATGTTTTTGGTGAACACGGTGCGCTAGAAATCGAAACTGAAAAATCTGAAAATCATATTAATTTGTGTTTGGAAAAAAATGTCCTAGACGCAAACTTTACTAGTGTTGAATGTCCTCCGGCACCCAATATATATGAATTATTTATTAAAGGTATTTGCGACAGTATTCAACCGAAACCCAGCTTTATCGAAGGTCACAATGTCACAAAGGTTCTGGAATCTTGCTACATGTCTTCGAAAAAAAATGAGATGGTTCAAATTAAATATTAGCTTCCTTGCTATTTTTTCTTTCCGCCAAAATTTTTAAACAGATTTCGAGTGATTTTTTTCCATCATATGCATCAATTAATGGTACTTCTAGACCCAGAATTACTTTGCAAAAATGTGCTATCTGTTTGACATAAGGGTCTTCTCTTAATTGCGGAATCTCTTCACATTCGAGTTTGTTCTTCCAATCTGGTAACCCATTTGATTTCCAAAACTTCAGATTAGGAAATTCTAAACAGCCTTTTGATCCCAAAAACTTGTAAGGGTTTTGACCCGTAAATGGCAAATCAGCGTTTTCACCTGTTGCGTGTTCCCAATTCCAGGGTGAATTGGTGGCGTCTGATAATAAAAATGTTCCCAAAGCTCCGTTTTCAAACCACAATGTTATTGCAACTGTATCTTCCTTTGCATGCTCTCGAAATTCACCACTCACAAACCCACTAACATGACTGATTTCGCCGCAAATATTTCTTAAAAGATCTATTTCATGTATCATGTTAATTAAAATTGGACCCGAAGAACTTTGTTTCCTCCAAGGGGGGTTAAAGTATTTCTCATCTTTTCTAGTGGTCCATTGTCCGTTTACTCCAACTAATTTTCCAAAATCTGAAGATGAAATAATTTCTTTCGTATTCTTCATTACTTCATAATATCTTCTATGATGGCCAACCAATACACACCGATCAATAATTTTAGCTTTTTCCTGAATCTTATCTGCTTCTTCCAAAGTTGCTGCTATTGGTTTTTCGACAAGTACATGGCAACCTGCTTCTAGAGCACTGAGGGTCGGCGCAAGGTGAATTTCTGTCGGCGTACTGACAATCACACCTTCGGGCACTACCTCAGCAAGCATTTCTTCAATTTTGGCAAACCATCGGACACCTTCACTGAGCGCAATTTCTTTGGCTTGTTCAGCGGGATCAACGATAGCGATTAGTTCAACTTCCCTTAAAGTTTTCATGGCTTGGAGATGGCGTTTCCCAATCATCCCCATCCCGACTATTGCCAGTTTGACAGCCGTCACTCTTGCTCCATGAAGAAACTCCAATCCATTCTCTTAAGTTGCTGTGAAATGACCGGAACGAAGTCCATTTGTTCAAGAACATCCTTTTCTAGATCAATCCCAGGAGCCAATTCTTCCAATACAAGCCCTGCTTCTGTTAACCGTAATAATGCTCTTTCGGTAGCGTATATCACCTCCTGTTTTTGCTTGAGCGCTTGCTTTCCAGAGAATGTGATCTGATCAACATGCTGAACTAACTTTCTAATTTCACCTGATTTTTCGACCTTGAGTTCTCCAGCACCCGTTCTCAATTTAGATCCCTTTGTGTCGAAGGTACCGCAAAAAACAACTTTTTTTGCATTTTGAGCAATATCAATGAATCCGCCTGGTCCTACAGTCACACCGTCCAGTTTGGAAACATTGACGTTCCCTTCTTGATCGATTTGCCCAAATCCCAAAAAGGCGACATCAAGTCCACCTCCTGAATAAAAATCAAACTGCGATGGGCCATCGATCATACAAGTCGGATTCTTGGCGTAACCAAAGAGATTCCCCGTCAATAAATTCCCTCCATAAGTTCCGTGTTCAATGGTCTGGAAGTAATCTTCAGACTCTCCAGATTGGGCTATCAGAGCGGCGACTTGATCTGGAATACCAAATCCAAAATTGATCACGGCACCCTTGAAGAGCTCAAGACGTGCTCGGCGAGCAATTGCTAACCTTACAGAGAATACAGGTTTTTCACTCTGGTACTTAGCGTCCTCTTGTTCTCCCGAAATCGATGGATCGTAAATTAGTTCATAGCCCTGGCGTTGATCTGGATCGACTACAACAACATCTACCAAAGCAGAAGGTACTCTGACTTGTCTTGCTCCCAATTCTCCTTTGCGAACTTTCTCCCGAACCTGAAAGATTACTTTTCCCCCTGAGTTGTGGGCTGCAGCTGCCATTGCGTAGATATCGACATTTGCAGGTTCTTCATCCAATGAGATGTTACCTTCCTCGTCTGCTTTCGAGCCTTTCAATAAGGCCACATCCACTGGAATAGGTACATAACGGAGATAAGTTTTGCCATCAATTTCAATTCGCTCAACCAGATCTTTTTGTGCAGCCTGGTTCATTTTTCCACCACCTAGGGTTGGGTCAACAAAGGTCCCCAATCCTACATGGGTAATCAGTCCAGGTCTCTTGGCAGCAACTTCTCTCATTAACTGCATCATTACACCCCCAGGCAACACATAGGCTTCAATTTTGTTGTCCTTAGCTAATTGCTGCATCCGGGGTGACCAAACCCAGTGTCCTCCAATAACTCTTTGAACAAGCCCCTCGTAAGCAAAACGATTCAAGCCTCGCTCTTTTCGATCTCCAATCCCAAGTGCATGCAGGCAGGTTAACTTTTTCGGGTGGCCTGTAGCCAAAAACCTTTTTTCAACATGATGATGCAGGAGCGTTGCTTCCACTAGTCCTCCTCCACCTCCAATAAGACCAATCGTAGCTTCATCAGGGATTAGTTCAATTGCCTCTTTGGCTGAGAGAAATTGCACTTTCATTGATAATTTTGATGACTCATCAGTAATACCCCTTCCCAGCTCCTCCATCTACCGGAATTCCTGCGCCCTGTATGTGGCGAGCTTCTGGGTAACACAAGAACAAAACTAATTCAGCAATGTCTTCAGGTAGTCCCAATCTACGAATGCCCTCGTTTCGGATAGAATCTGCGCGTACGTCTTCCTTACTCTTATTTTGCATTTTTGCTTTGCCTTCTAGCAGTCGTTCCATGCGCTCAGTTTCAGTCATTCCAGGAAGAATCCAGTTGACGTTTACATCATCCACCAAGCCCTGAGCGGCAAGGGCTTTGGAAAAGTTTGCCAGAGCTGCATTGACGGAACCTCCCACCATGAAGTCTCTCGAAGGAGAACGGGCTGCTCCCCCAACGATGTTGATGACTGTGCCGTTTGATTGCTTGAGAGAGGGCCACAATTGCCGACAAAGTCGAACTGCACCATGAAATTTGAGAGCGAAGCCATCGACCATTTCTTCATCAGACTGTTCCGGAAAAATTCCACCCTTGGTAGCACCCGCGGAGTTGACCAAGATGTCTGCTTGCCCAAACCGTTCAAGAAACGCATGGCTGGCTTGCTGGCAACCCTCAAGGGTCCTCAGATCAACAGAGTGAAAACCAACTTGAACAGCTGATCGTTGCTTAATTTCTGACATCGCCTCCTTTAGTAGGACTTCATTCGTCGCAACTAGGAAGATATTTGCCCCCTGTTCAGCCAGGGCTTTTGCGCAAGCCAGGCCAATCCCACGAGAACTCCCTGAAATAAAAGCGTTTTTGCTTAAAAGCTTTTTCATAAATCATTAACCAAAATGCGATTCCACACCTTTCACAAGTGCGTGAAGTGTCTTTAATGTGGGAGTTGGAATCCCTTTACTTTCCCCAATCTCAATCACTTTCCCATAGATAAAATCAACTTCTGAGCGTCTTTTATTCAGTAAATCCACGCACAACGAGGACTTGTTATCACCAGTTCCTTCAGGCTGAGAGATCATTTCCATACCCTTTATCACGGCATCTCTTTCAAGGGGTAAACCCAGCGCTAAACCAACCGAGAGTGCTTCTTCCATCGCTTGAAAACTGACGGCTCGCAACTCTGGAATTACCATCAAGGGTGCCACTTTTAGATTAGTCAGTCCCGATAGCGCACTCATCGAGATATTCCCAAGAAGTTTTTTCCAAATTTCCAATTGAATGTTAGGAACAGCATACGTTTCTAAGCCTGCTTTAGATAGCTTTTCCGCCATTAGCTTAGATCTTTCTGAGATTCCACCCTCCATCTCACCAATGTAAGATGGGACTCTAGAAAAATCATGGATCTGGCCGGGTCCTGTCATAAAGCCCGCCATCGCAGTCAAGCCACCCAGCACATTTTTAGGTCCAACTTCTTCTGAGATGACCTCCTCGTTACCCAACCCATTTTGAAAGCTGATACAAACCGCTCCTTGACTAGTCAGATGTTTGACCCTTTGAGCAGCTTCTCTGGATACATTCCCTTTACATTGAAAAAGCAACAAATCAGCTGACTGGATTTGGCCAGGATCACTGATGGCTGTTATTTGAACTTTTCGATCTCCACCAAAGCCTTTGATCTGCAATCCATCTCGCTGAATCATTTCAACATGTTCTAGATTGGGATCTTGAAGAACAACTTTTAGTCCTCCTGCCTGCAGAATAGAGCCAAACAAAGCTCCCATTCCACCTGCTCCAATAACTACAACATCTGCTTTCAGAGACATCCCTTAACCAAATTGAAGTGTAATCGCGCCAACGTTCCCAAAGTCAGCATTCACAACCGAACCCTTTTGAAAAGGCTGAGGGACTGTTGCTGCGCCTGTAGAGACATAATCGCCAACATGCAGTGAGTAGCCCCGCTGAGCCAGATGGTTTAGTAGATCTGCCAATGCATTGAGCGGCGCACCACGAAGTTCACCAAGAAAATTCTCAGCTGGCTCGATATCATCTACGGAGAGTCGAATGAGGTGATTTTGAAAATCTAAGTCTTGCCAGTCCGCATAAGCTTCACCAAAGACAAAACCGATTCCTCCACCATTATCGGCTATGGTCATCAATGACTTTTGCTCTTTGCTGCCATTCGGCAAAACATGACGATTACCGATGATCTCAATTGCGGGATGCAGAATCACCCGCTCAATCAAATCTTCAGCAGACCAGGGTGCTTGGTTAGCTGGGCAATCAGCAAGAAGTCTGAACGCAAACTCTGTCTCCACGCGCGCTCTTGGGAACCTTTCGATTGGCAATTTCATTTGCCGACCGTGATAGGTCACCGACTTAAAAATCCGTCCAGGAATCACATCCGTATGCCCATCCATTTCTCGCATTTTGGCACTGGTAGCGCCAACTTTCCAACCCGTGATCGATTGACCGATCTGCTTACTCATCAGATCTTGAACCAGATACGATTCAGTTCGATTCAGGGGCAGTTCATCTTCAATGAGATCCTCAATCAATGAATGATTTAGCCAGGCTGAGGATAGCTTACCCGCAAGTGCTTCGAGTTGAGCAGATCTATTATTTTTGTCCAAACTCATCCAAAGTATTCAAGGAAGGTTGGAATATTTTTTCGGAACCCAGCTTCAAAATCCCCATCGCCTCGGTGAAAGACACTTTCAAATGAAACTACACCTTCGTACTTGTCGCCCCGGAGTGCTTCTGCCATCGGCTTGAATTGATCCGCCAGTTGACCTTTGCCCATTTCACGGACCTCCAAATATGCTCTTGGGGTATCTGCATAGATGTCCTTGATATGGATGTGGGCGATGTAACCATCTCTTAAAAGTTCATATCCATCAGGATAGGCAGTTTCATGGCACCAACAGTTATTCGCTGGATCCCAGAGCACTTTAAGTGTTTCCTTGGCTTCTAGGTCATCAATCAATTTTCTTGCTGTCCAGGATGAATTCACCATGGTTCCGTTGCCTGTTTCCACAACGAGTTGCTTGCCCGCATCTTTCGCAATTTCAAGCGCTGGCGCAATGATTGGAAGTAAGGCATCCCACGCACCCTTTGCAACATTCCACTTTTCAGCACCATGAGCCCCAAAGAGGATTTGCTCTTTTTTCGGCGAGAGTATTCGCACATTGGGAGATTTAACAGCATGAGCGATCTCCATACAACGTTTTAACCGATCCAGGTGCTGTACATGCAAAGGTTCACCGGGTTTAGTAGTCATCGGCATCCCGGCAAAAATATGATGACAAATATTGGAAACCTTAATCTGATGCAGATCCAATAATGCGTTGACCCTTTGTACTTCAGAATTCTCTAAGAACCCCACTTCCTTGTCCCAGACGAACTGAAGTTCAGCGAATTGAAGCCCAAACTCATCCATCACGTTCAGCGCATGTTCAAAATCACGGCTAATCCCATCCGTAATGACGCCAGTTTTCATAAATTCACTATGTTGATGATTTTCTGTGCAACTCTGCCCCAACAATTTCTTCGATCACCTTGGTTACAATCCAATTATCTCCGTCTGGGTACTTCGTTTTTCCAGCCTGGAAAAGCTGCATGGCGCAACCTGCTGTGAGCAAAGGGACTCCCAACTCTCTTGCCATGTCCATTACAATTGTCAGGTCCTTGTACATGGTATTGATGTGACTGCCGGTTCCTTCAAATTTGCGATCAATGATGTTTTCCAAAGCTGTATTGACTACACCACAACCTGCCCCTGATGTACTGAAGACCTTATGTAACACCTCACCATCCACCCCAGCTTTTGCTGCCAAAGCTGCGGCTTCAAATGTTGCGCTAAAGGCAGATCCAATCAGGGATTGCAGGCAGGCCTTTACTGTCTGGCCCATACCAGCTTCAGAACCTACCCGATGTATCGTTTTGCTTATAGCTTCCATCACAGGAGCAAATTGATTCAATGAATCCTCAGATCCTGAGGCCATCATGGTCAAGGCCCCCCCCCTGTGCCCCGGGGAATCCGCCACTGACTGGAGAATCAATCAACTGGATTTTGCTTCCATCTAGTTGCCTTGCTACTGCACGAATTTCAGAAGCCTTGATGGTGGCTGTTACGATGATCCCTGAGCTTGGTTGCATCGAATGAATCAGACCTCGGTCTCCAAAAATTACATCCTCCACCTGCCCACCGTTCATTACCATGATGAAAACGACATCAACCAAAGAGCCCATTTCTAGGGGATCAGCCACACAATTGCCCCCAAGCTCTTGAAAAGCTGCCAACCGTTGTGGACTGAGATCAAAGCCATAGGTTTGAAAACCATTCTTGATCAAATTCTTGGCCATCCCACTACCCATGTCACCCAAGCCGATCAAACCAACTTTTTGTTTCTTTGCCATTAAATGCCAATTAACTGAAAAAATTAGATGGAGATATCTAGAAAGTGTCGAACCGTACCCTGCAACCGGTTGCATGTCAACAGTTTGACTTGCTAAAGAAGAGAAATATGATTGAGAAAACTTTTGCTCCAAATCTAAGAGTGGATGTCTTCAAAGTCTAAGGTCCCCACAATTTCACAAATTGCTGAACGAGCTGGTGTCGCCCGCTCGAGTGTTTCCCGAGCATTCACCAGGCCCGAGCTCTTGAGTGCAACGACTGTTTTAAGGGTCAAAAGAGTTGCCGAAGAGCTCGGTTACGTTCCAAATTCCAGCGCAAGAGCATTGAGTACTGGTAAAACAGGGAACATTGCTTTCTTGGTTCCGGATGTGGCAAACCCTTATTTTCCACCTATGATTCGATCCGCTCAATTAGCAGCAGAAAATTTAGACTACTGCGTATTCTTGGCTGATTTTGAAGAAAGCGGACTGAAGGAAGAAAAACTGATTGAAAGATTTGCCGGAAAAGTGGAGGGGGTCATTCTAATTTCCTCTCGAATGCCTGAAAAACGATTAAAGGGTTTAGCAGAAAAAATTCCAATAGTTCTTGTCAATCGAGATGTTCTAGGGATTCCAAGAGTTTTGATTGATGCTGGGTCAAGTTTGAAGCAAGCGGTAAGATTGTTGGCCCATCAGGGTCATCAGGAAATCGCCTACTTGAGTGGGCCATCAGAGACATGGACCAACAAGCAAAGGCAAGCAGCAATTTCTGAGGTAACAAATGAACTGGGGTTACAGCTCGTCGTCATTCCTACTGAGAAACCCTCATTGGAATCAGGTCAAGCCATAGTGGATCAGATGATAAGCAGTAGAGTAACAGGAGCAATTGCTTTCAATGACCTGATTGCTCACGGAATTATGACCGAACTCAGTTCGCGGGCCTTGACGGTACCAAGCTCTTTCAGCATTGTTGGATGCGACAATTCAATTTCCCCTTTCACAAATCCTCCGTTAACGAGTGTATCAAATGAAACCACTGAGGCAGGAAAAATCGCCTGTGAAATGATTATGGGGGTTCTTGGTGAAATGAACTCAAAGAATGATCAACTCAAAGTCTTAGAAACCCTTCTGATTGATAGAGAAACCATCGGACCACCGTGCAAATAATTTCATTAGCAGTCCGGGTCTCCAAAAAAGTTTATATGTGCTCGCTCAAAAAATCTTTGAGTTCATCCCAGGATTGAAGGTCAGCTGTCTCATTGTAACCAACGGGGATCCCATATTTTTGGCCTAACGCTGTAGTTGCTGGATTTGTGAAACCATGAAGTGCATCAGGGTAGGTTTTGATTACATATTCAGCACCTAAACGATTCATCTCTCTGCTAAATTCCTTTACATTGTCAGAAGTCACCATCGCATCCGCTTCTCCATGACAAACCAGAATCTTCGTATGGACATCTCCGGATTTTGCCTGATGATTGGCCCCCAAAGATCCATGGAAGCTGGCAACTGCACGCAGTGGCCAACCTTTTCTGGCTGCATGTAAGACCATTGCTCCTCCAAAACAATAACCAATTGCACCTAATCGGTTAGCATCTACTTCAGCCTGACTTTTTAAAAAGTCTATTGCGGCAAGTAATCTTGCTTCACCTTCCTGCATTTTGCTGAGAACACCATTCATCAATGCGCCAGCTTCCTCTGGATCGGATGCGATTTTACCTTCCCCATACATATCAACCGCCATAGCTACATAACCAAGCTCAGCTAATTGCTTAGTCCTGCGCTCAAGGTAGTCGGTAAGGCCCCACCATTCAGGAAGAACCAATATCCCTGGATGAGTAAATTGCCCCTTTTCTGGTTTTGAAATGAAGCTTTTCATTGCCGTTGCGCCAGCACTGTATTCTACGCTTGCTGATTCGATTGGCATTAACTTCCTCCTACTAGAGAGTTTTAAAGTTGGACAGACTTTCTGTCTGATTTCATCTTCTTGACAGACTAAATAAATGAATTTATATTGGAATGTTAATTTTTTTAACACATTCAATTAAATCCCCTCAAGAGTCAAATTCGCTTTCATCACGAAAGCTGAATTCAATGCAAAGCTTTTCTAAACCGAAGTAGCGCCCCAAACAAGTTTTGCAATGATTCGGCTTCATTTTCTTTCCGCCCTTGCCCTACGGAGAAATATGAGCAACCTCAAGCTTTTGTCTGAGGTCAGCCTGCCCCAGAGCCACCAAGCACCTGAAATCTATGTTCAAAATTGGACCAACCTTGCGATGCCCAGCAGAATGCGGGTTGATCACCGAACCCTGAATGCATCCTATGGAAGATTCACGATTGAACCACTAGAGCAAGGGTACGCGGTCACTTTGGGCCATTCGCTTCGCAAAACCCTGCTCACATCTATGAATGGTAGTGCGATTGTGGCTGCGAAGATTGATGGAGTGAAGAAGCCTACTGATAATGTTGGAGGCATCCAAGGTGGATTGATGAATTTAATTCTGAATTTAAAGGAAGTTGAAGTCATCCATCAGGAAGAAGATATGATTGAGCTTGATCTAACAATTGCTCCGGGTGGGCAATTGGTTGGGAGTGACCTGTCCACAAATGGGGAAATCAAAGTCCGCAATCCAAGTAAACAAATTGTCCAACTTGAAGAGGGAGTTGGCCTTCAAATGAAATTATATATTAGAGTAGGTTTAGGGTATGTAACCGCAGAAGAGAATGAGAAGCTGAAATTGCCCAAAGGAACTCTTTATCTGGATTCTTACCATTCTCCAATTAGAGAAATTCGATATGAGGTGGAAAACGCTCGCGTGGATCAAAGGACAGATTACGACCGCCTAATTTTTGAGATATGGACTTCCGGGACAATCAGTCCACAGGATAGTCTAGCTCAAGCCGCTTGGATACTAAGAAAGCAATTAGGACTTTTCATCCATTTTGATGAAAATATCTCAGCGATTCCAATTCATCAGCAATTCTCAGACGAGCCAATGCCATTGTCTCCAGACTTATATCGTCCTGTGAGCGAGTTGGAGCTTTCAGTACGCTCGATCAATTGCCTTCAGAATGCCAAGATTGACTTCATTGGAGAATTGGTTCAAAGAAGCGAAAATGAGCTGCTCCAAATGAAAAACTTTGGTCGAAAATCACTGAATGAAATTAAGGCCATACTCAGTCAGATGAAACTTTCTTTGGGAATGGATATCGAAGGATTTGATCCTGACAGTTCTCCCGACAACAATTTTGGATAATTTGTATTTGGAGAGAAACATTCAAAAGATGTCTCTTAGGTTTCTCTCCAAAATTCCTATTAATTGTTGGCTTAACGAAACTTGCCGATTGAGCAGAAAATTGTTTCCTCCTATCTTTGGCCTACCCCATGATTGTTAGCAGATAAATCATCCTGCCCGCAGCAGTGAATGTAATTTACTCTATCTTATCCAATAAAAATCTACCGAACTGCAATGGATTAGATATTAGATCTCTGAGTAATTCTTTTGAGACAACTGATCACGTTGAGCTATTAATCGCTTCTGAAAACATCTCATTGCCAGGAATCAGACAATTTTTTTTCTTGTCCGTAGTGTTAACACCTTTTTGACTATCACGTTTGATCACGTAGCAAAAATCCCTATTGGCAGCAATCTCAGACATGCCCATCCAACCATTACTTGGTCTGGCTTTCTTGTAATAAAAATCTCCTCATTCCACAAAAAATCAGTGCTGAAAGTCACCAACTTCAAGTGATCTTTCAGAGCATCTTGTCATTCTCGCTGAATCACTATCTACAGTGCCTTCCAACTTACTGAATTCCTTTAAAGCATAAGTACCCCTTTTTTTTCAATAATTGAGAATGTGCTAAGACTTCTTTCTTTATTTCACCTCTGCATTCACATATTCATTATTAAAATCGCATTCTAGCCGCCAATTTGATCAATAATCTGAAGCTGTTTTTTGTAATTAAGGAACTGAACCCAGTTCCATTATATAAATGAGGACCCAATACCGAACAGCCTTTCCAAAAGTCACTAAAAAAAGAAAGCGAGTTCTGGAAATGCCCAAGGTGCCAGCTACAACTGTCAATGGATCTCCAATTATAGGTAGCCAGGCCAGTATCAAGCTCCACTGCCCATATTTTTGAAACCAACCTTCAGCTTGTGACCATCTATCCTGAGTAATCCCCAACCACTTGGCTCCTCGTCCGCGAATTATCCCAGATCCAAACTCCATATTCAGAAGGGCACCAAGTACATTTCCAAGTGTAGCCCAAAACAAGAGTTTCAATTTTGAATGAGTCCCAGCAAGCATTAACCCAGCAAGCAAAACTTCTGAACTTCCTGGCAATAGGGTAGCTGAAAGAAAAGCGCTCAGAAATAAGCCCCAATGCCCCCAATCGACCAAAATCGAATCCCATATCATCCAGCTGCTCTTTTTCGAAAGATAGGTTTATTCTAATGATAAAAACTTTAGTTTAACAGGATTTGCTAAATATTTGATTTCCTGATTCGAGGATAAAACCCCGTACTTCAAGAAAATTGTTCTAAAAAGACCATTTTAATCAGAAAAAATTCATGGTGCTCTAAGAGAGGTCATTGTCGTTAGTGAAGTTCGCAAAGTAATCGATGCGTACGAAGGCAGTCTCAAGGATTTTCCTCTGGTCGACCTAACGGCGTCAATTGTAGCTGAGGTAATAAATCGAGCTGTTGTGGATGCATTCAAAATTTGGACAGGTGGTGATAGGCAATGTGATTCACACTGATCCTCAATAAATGCACTTCCCTAGTTATGCAGTTGTCATAGGTGGCATTTCAATCAGAACTCCTCCCTAGACTCTTTACAGATTATGCAGCAGCATTCAGGAGATCATCTGATCAGTTCAATAAATCTTTTGCAGGTATTCAGACTTTGCTTTGGGAGGAGGTGTGGAATCAATGAACCAATCAAAATACTGGTTTCCTAGCATGAGATGTGGCAAAAGGATTAATGACGGACAAGCCATTAATGCATTGGTCGGAGCATTCTATGACCATTTTGACATTGTCTTATCGGAGTTAATGCAGAAAATGTGGCAAGCGCATGGCCAATATCAATAGAAGAACAAAATTAACTTGCTGTAGTAAGCCATCAAAGAGCTAAGAGAGCAAATAGAGCTACTTAAGAAGGGTACTTCAAAACGCAGATCAACCTAATTCCTATTGCGCAGAGTAAAAATTGGACGCTTTTGAGACGAATTACCATGCACAGTTATGCCACGATTGAAAGCTTGGCAAAGCTGAGAACTGTATTCAAGGATTAAGGGAGTGTGACAGCGGGTAAAACTTCAGGGCTTAATGACGGTTCGTCTGCATTTCTTAAGATGGAAATTTGCTGGGCACATAAGGAAGGTAAAGAAATCTACGTAGGCTTGTTGGTTATGCACACTGACGGTTTGACTCGAAATACACTGGTATCGGGCCTATTTATTCGATTCAGAAATATCTAGAAATAACCGGGTTGACTTTCAAAGATATGGATGTGATTGAATTGAATGAGGCTTTTGCAGCGCAAGCTTTGGTTGTAGACAGAGATCTTAACCTGCCAATGGATCATACTAACACCAATGGTGGTTGCATTTCTTTGGGCCATCCATTTGATGCCACATTCTGCTTGATTCTAGTCAAACTTCTAGAAAAATTGAAGTGAATTCAAGCTCAGTATAGACTTTTTTTAAAGCTCATATGAGGAGGGAATTATATTACTTCATTTTTTTAAGAACTTAAATTTTTGCGTCGGATTCTTAGATTTTTTCAAAGAAATTCAGTCTCCACAGTTCGGCTCACAAAATCATTTGGAGTGGTAATGTCAAGAAACCTGATGAATACTAATTTGTAAGACCAGCTTGTTTAAATTTCCAACTTTAGTTGAAAATTCATGAATGATTTTTCATCGTTCTGGTATTGACATAATTTTCAGTGAATGCATTAACTTTTTTTACGTACCATCCAGTACCCCTTTAACTCCAAATTATGTAAAGTGGAACATCATGAAAATTTTTGAAGATGCAATCCAATAAATTGTAGAAAAAGTTTTGGCAGGATTCAAATTTTATAAAATCAGTATTCAATATCTGATCTTGATAAATATATGAGGATAAATTAACACTTAGCATTAATTCTTAAACCACTTCAATTACTCAAAAACAAATACCTTAACACTATTACTTCAAATTAGTCTTTTTGATAGCATTAATGATTGAGTTTTGTTTTACGTCATGAATCTTCAACAAGAATGGAACAAAGAAAATTTTTAGAAACACAATTCTTTAATTTCTATAACTTTTGTTTTAATGGACGAAAATGATTTCAAGTAGAATAATCCTTGTGCTGGCGAGTATCTCAAGCTTCATTATGGGGGGATGTGCACCGGAAGATGGTGGGAAGAAGGTTAAATCCGTAAGCTTCTACGTAAGCAATGAGACTGAAATGAGCATTCAAAATGTTTTCGTATCACCCTCTGGAGATGATGATTGGGGCAATGACAAATTAATTCTCCCAACACTTGGTTCAGGCTCAATTTACATTGGTGAAATTGATTGTGATCAAATATTAGATTTTAGAATAGATTTTTTTCCAACAACTGTAGGGGAACATAAAAAATATAATTTTAATAATAATTGCAATAATTCCAGCCTCACTTGGACAATTATTAGCATTAGTCAGAGTACTTTTTCGTTTAACTAATCCTTCTTACCATAAGATAATCAATTAACTCAATTAAAATATTTTTTGTATCGTTGTTTGGAAAAAAATTTAGAATCGTTTTTGCTCGCTTAGTCCAATCCATACATTCGTTATTCACACTGTTGAATGACCCAAGCCGATTAGCTTTTTCAATAACCCACTGAACATCAGTTTCCGAAGTCTCCTCTGCAGGTTTCAAAAGAATGCTTTTCAATTTTCTTTTATCTGTAGGATCAAGATTTTCCATCAAGTGAATTGTAATCAACGTTCTTTTACCCTCTCGGATGTCACCGCCCTTTTCCTTGCCATACTCTTTAAATTCTCCAGCATCATCCTCTAGATTTAATAAGTCATCTCTTATTTGAAAACCGATACCTAAAGTTTCCCCAAAGTCACCAACTTTCTCTAAAATGTCGGGAGATACGTTGGCGATCAGCGCTCCTAGTTGACATGGGCCTTTTCCGGAGTAAACTCCAGTCTTTCTTCGAATCATTTCAAAGTATTCTGCCCTTGTAGGAAAGTGATTGTTTGCAACCCAACCAATATCGTAGGCCTGGCCCTCAAATGTGGCTCTGCAAACTTGGTTGAAAGAACTGATTATTTCCAGGACTTTTTGATCACCGAATCTCTCACGATTAGTCAGCAAAATCTCATATACCATCCCGAATAAACTATCCCCCGCGTTGATGGCTAATGGAATACCGTGTTGATAGTGCAGTGTCTTTTTTCCACGCCTGAATAGAGAGGAATCCTCGATGTCATCATGAATTAATGCAAAGTTATGAAAGAGTTCAAGTGCCACCGCAGACGGCAGTGCGTCTTTGTATGAAGCTCCGAACCACTCAGCGCAGAGAATTAGTAAAGCTGGTCGAAATCGCTTTCCTCCCCGCAATGGGTAGTCATTTTGAATTGAATATAGATATTTGTTTGGTTCTCTTGTTGGAAGAACTTCAAAGGTTGCTCGTTCTATTTCAGCGGAAGCGTTCTTAAGAAACTCTTTAAGATTTAGAGATTCGGTTAGCTTAGGAACACTCATGCTCTGTTCCCCAAAAGCTCATATGAGAAGAGTTCTGCATCTGCTTCCCCCTCGAAAACCTTTGTCACTTCTCCTTTCATGATTATTTGAAAATCTTCCTCAACAATAATTTGTAGGGCACCTCCAGGCATGTGTACTGTTATTTCGCGATCACACCAATCTAGTTTTCTGGCTACTGCTGAGGCTGCACTTGAGCTACTTCCCGAAGCTAGCGTATACCCAACACCTCTTTCCCAAATTTCTAATTTTAGATTTTTGCGATCCAAAATTTCCAAAAACTGAACATTAATCCGATATGGAAATATGTAGTGTTTCTCAATTAAGGGCCCAAATTTTTTTGCCATTTCTGGACTAGTCTGATCTGTGTGGATTACACAGTGGGGATTACCGATCGTTGCAGCGCTGAATTCAAGAACTTTATCTCCAATTCGTAATTCTTCCTGCAATACATCTCTTGAGTCGCCCTCTACAGGTATCAAATTACTGGCAAATAACACCTGGCCCATTGAAACGGTGACTTCTTGGCCACTAGGATCAACTATTGCGTCGACTACTCCACCTTTGGTATTGACCAGAAAGCTAGCATTTGAGGCAACTAATTTCTGATCCCAAAGATAGCGGCAAAAGATCCTTAGACCGTTTCCACTTTTTTCAGCCTCGCTCCCATCCGGATTAAAAATTCTAAGATTAAAATTTTCGTTCCCCTCTGCTTGGTTGAATGGTCCCCATAATATTCCATCTGAGCCAATTCCAAGGTTTCGATGACAGATGCGGCGAATGACATCTGGTGAAGGAACTGCATCAAAATTCTTTGGATCCAAAACCAAATAGTCGTTACCAAGCGCATGATATTTATAAAATTCCATGAATTAAAGAAAATTTGATGGATAGATTAGTGACCATGAAGGGTCGATTGATCCGAATGTTCTAAATTCTTAAAACGCTTTACTAGGGGGAGGAGTCGAAGGGGAAGAGTTGATTCTAATTCTTGAGCTCTTTCTTGAACAATAGACATAAGAATCTGATTTGATTTGGCATGGCCGTAAAGAATGGAATTGGTCATCAAACCAGTTTTGGCTTCAATCAATTGACCACATAGCCCATGCCAGAGTTCCTTTTGAAGGGAAAAGAGTCGACACTGATTCCAAAAATTCCCTATCAGCCATCCTTCTGTTTTAAGTAAGTCCTGCAACTGTAGCAAGAGGCTTGTCGAATCCAAGGAACTGGAGGCACCAGAGTGGTCAAAAGCATCAAGAAAAATCAAGTCATAGGGACCACTCAGGAAATTGATACTCTGAGTCACATCCACTCCCAAAACCTTTAATCTAGAATCATTTGGAAGCCCGAAGTGTTCATATGCTGCTTCGATCACCAGTGGGTTGATCTCAATTGCCGTTTGCTGGATTTTTGAAAAATGATGGTAGAGAAAATTTGCTACAGATCCACCGCCCAAACCGATATGAAGCACATTTTCGAGTTGGGGTACCAAAGCAATTGCCGCTAACATTTGTCTAGTATAGCGTAGGAGAAGGCAATCAGGTTGCAAGGTAGAATAAGCACTTTGGACAATCAAATTACCAAATCGCAGTTCTCTTCTATCAAGCTTTTCCCAGACTTGTACAGGAACTCCATTATATTCCTTCTCAAACAACAGTTTCTCAGGAAGACTTTGCAACAAATATAGACTCAAAAGTAGATTTCAAGAATTATTGATGAGAAAACATTTGTGGCTTGCAAAAAAATTGTTCACTTGTGGTATGTCATTTGTAGTACTATTTAAAGGTCATTAGACCAAGAACCTAATTAAAGGTTCATTACAATCTGGACAGGATGTCTCGATGGAAGCTATGGATGGTTGCCAGTCAACCCAAAGTTTCTAGGGACCACAATGAGTCAAAACATTAAATTACACGTCGACTCCGAGCGTAAGATGGCTGTAGAAGACGTGATATCACTTCTAAAATTGCTACGCAGTGACTTGAAAGTTGAGGTGATAACTAACTCTAATAGACCTCTAAATCGATTGTCTGCGGGTGCAGTGTTATTGAACGAGGTAGCCAAATCACAGCCAAATAGACCAAACGAAGAATTAGAAGAATTGAATGAAATTGGCTCCCTACTAAGCGCTGTAACGCGGAGGTCTTCATTCAGGGAACTTGAAACAGTCTAATTATTAGGTTTAAGGCGCGACCACCTTCGCTTATATGAAGCAATAGCTTTGAATTCTAATTTCATGCCCGCCCTGAGGGCTAACTGACATGCACCACTAATGGAGACTTTTGGCGTTGAGGTGAATATCTCCATTAGTAAACCCACTTCTGCAGCGGATAGGGTTTGGTATGGAAGAAGAGGAATGAACTCGTCTGCATTGGGATGTAATTGGTAAGCTCTTGCAATCTCCTCCCAAGTTTCTCCATTCTCCCTCAAACTTTGTATCTCCCTTTTCTCGGTTGCGGACAATTCCGACCAGCTTCTTTGCCATACAACTCCCTCCTCTTTTGCCCAACGCCTGAGAACTTTCAAACTAACTTCAAATTGTTCAGCAATTCTTTCAGGCAGCTCACCTTCCATAAGCTTCTGAACGATGAGTGTTCTGTCTTTTTCAATATCTTTTTTACGATGAACTTTGTTTTTTGAGAGAGTATCTTTGTTAAGAAGAAGGTTCTCAATGCCTTTCAGTTCAGACTTTGATGTTGAGAATTTGCTGGCTAATTCTTCATGAGAAACACCTTTGTCCAACTCAATCGCAATTTCAATGCGTTGTAGTTCGTCCAAAGGCATTTCAATCCATGGTAGATAATTTCAGATTATTTGTAATGCGCTGTCAAAATGGAGTAGGATTATTTGGGGGTAAAAATCACCTCCAATTTATTTTTTCTACTCATTCCAGTTAAAGGGAACTCCTTGTCTCATTCGCAAGATTTTGCTCCGTTGCGGGGGATAGTTGGCGAAGTAATCTCCTCCACGTTGCAGCTGCTGAGTCTGAGGCACTTTGTAATTGCCTGAGGGGATTGGATGTCTTTCGCCTGTTAAAGCATCACACCCTGTAAATACAAAAAAACCAAAGAAAAGTGCCATGACACCCAATAAGTTCTTCTTTATCATTCGTTCTCTCAAATGCTTTGTCTCAAACTCTAAATTTGTTTTAGAAACTTTTTTTAACAACACCATTCAAAAAAAAGAAAAGTTTTCTACGAGTGATTTAACAATTCAAGGGCCTGCCTGTGTAAATCAAGATTCGCAGCTGCTAATGCAGTACCGTTCCATCCCATTTGAATTGGCTCACCTGACCAGTCTGTCACAATACCCCCAGCTTCCTGAATAATTACAACCAACGCGGCAATATCGTAAAATTGCAATGAAGCTTCCGCTACTAGCTCAACCCAACCACAAGCTAATGCACCATAATTAAAGCAATCTCCACCATATCTTTCAACTTGCACAGATTTCGATAAATTTTGAAATTGATTCATTTCTGCAGTTGAAAAAATGGTTGGAGACGTACATACCAATCGTGATTCTTGAATCTTCTGGATTGAGGAAGTTGAGCAGCGCTTGCCCTGATAATAAGTGCCTCCTTCAATGGTTGCCCACCAACGCTCCTGAGACATTGGGAGATCCATCAAACCCAATAAAAAATCATCCTGAGCAATCAAGCCTAACAATGTACCAAACAATGGATTCCCTGTAATGAAACTTCGTGTTCCATCAATCGGGTCAATCACCCATTGATATTTGGAAATTACGTTCTCATCAGCTTCCTCCTCACCAATTATTCCATAGTCTGGGAATTCTGAACGAATTCTTTCACGAATCAGTGCTTCTATTTTTTTATCAGCAATCGTCACCGGTGAAGCATCTTCCTTATCAGTCACTTGAAGATCACTCCTGAAATATTGCCTGGAAAGAATCCTAACTTCATCTAGCCAATTCTGAGAAGCTTCAATCCACTTAGGATCCATAAACTATTCGACATGAGTGTAAAACGAGAAATTGAATTCAATGAACTACCATCATTTTTGCAGTGCAACGTTGCCGCAACCTAAATCTGATTTGAATAAAAAAATTGAACCATAGATAACTTGATTCTTACTAAACTAGCAAAACCTTATTAATACTCAGGCTGTTTTTAGCCCATAGAATGCCTACCCCCTAGATCGAAAAAAAGAGCAATTTCCCCATACCCAGTCTGAACTATTTCAAGTCTCAATTTAGTTTTCGTTAAAGATCTGATTTAAAATTTGGGTATAGATCATGTTTTTTAATCCTTTGATTGTATATTTACTAAAATTGTGGCAGAAGGGAAACTTTCATTAAATTTTAAAAACCATGGGGGGGGACATAATGGACTGGACAACTATCACGATTGGTCTACTTGGCGGCCTGGGGCTCTTTCTCTATGGTATGGAGAAGATGAGTGACGCACTCAACCAACTTGCTGGTGATGGGATGAAAAGAGTTTTAACAACTCTTGCTGGTGATCGAGTCAGGGGACTACTAACTGGGACTGTTTTTACAGCGGTAACTCAATCTAGTTCTGTCACAACTGTAATGTGTGTGAGTTTTGTGGCGGCTGGTTTGATGAGTTTCCCTCAGTCCATGGGACTGATTCTTGGAGCAAATATTGGCACTACAATCACCGCTCAGCTAGTAGCCTTCAAAGTAACTAAGTATGCAATGTTTCTTGTTGCAGGAGGTGTTCTTCTGCAGATGATTAGTAAGGGAGACAGGACCAAACAATGGGGGAGAGTCATACTCGGTCTTGGTCTACTGTTTGTTGGAATGAATACTATGGGGGATGCAATGAAACCATTGCGTACCTACGAGCCGTTTATTGAATTAATGCAGCAAATGGCCAATCCTTTCTTGGGTATGATGGTGTCGGCTATTTTCACTGCACTTGTTCAATCAAGTTCGGCAACTATGGGAGTTGTTATTGCCCTGGCGACACAACAACTGATCTCATTTCCAGCAGGTTTAGCCCTGATTTTAGGAGCTAACGTTGGAACATGCGTGACTGCAGGTTTATCTGTTATTGGAAGAAGTACGGAGGCAAAGCGTGTTGCAGGAGCCCATGTTTTTTTCAACCTTGGGGGAGCTCTACTAGTGTTACCATTCTTAGGATTGATTGGTAACGCTATTGGGCCTGAGAACGCTGAGTCTGCTGACTTGACCAGAGCAATCGCCAACACTCATACCTTCTTCAACATCGGTATGGCAATTTTGTTTCTACCATTTCTAACTTTCATCGCAAAATTCCTGAACAAAATTATTCCTCATGAAAAAGTGGAAGCAAAAGCTGGGGTGTACGTAACAGCTTTGGAACCAGATCTATTGAGCGCACCCTCTTTGGCAATAGCGGCTGTTACAAAGGAGCTTGAGCAACTTGGCAAGCTAGTTTTAGTGGTTTATCGAGACATCTTGCCAACATTACTCTCTGATGATCCAAAGAAGCTTAAAATACTGAAAAGTAGTGATGATGAGATTGATAAAATGCACAACGAGTTGATTGAATACCTAACTGAGCTTGGCAGAAAACCGTTATCCCCTGAACAACAGAATGAACAAATGCGCCTTGTCAAAATGGCAGATGAACTAGAGCATATTGGCGATGTGCTTGAAACAAACATCAGCCGATTGATTGAACAGAAACAGGAAAGCAAAATTAATTTTGACTCCGAGTCTACGAAATTATTGTCAGAATATCATGAAATGACACTTGAAGCTCTTGAAAAGACTGTTTCAGCTCTAGATTCAGAACATGGTCAGTCTGCAGAATCCGTGATTGGTATGAAGAAGAAATTAAAGGCCTATGCGGAGAAAGCACACTCACAGGAAGCAAAAAGACTGGAAACGATGGCCGGTGGAGGCTTATTGGTATACGGTTTGGAAATCGACATGATTGAGAAGATGGAACAGGTCTTTAGACATTCTCGTAGACTGGCTCGGCATATTCTGAAGCTTGAAAAAGCTGCTTTAGCGGCCTGAATTGTATCAACTTCGAGAGATGAACGCTATTTCTTTAAAAGGATCATTTCTCAAGAATTATTACCGTCGGGCAAGGAGGCCTTTGCTACCTCTGAAGTGAGACTCGAGACCGTTTACCATTGCATCAGCAATTTTTTGGCGATTTCTGTAATCCAAGACCATTCTGCGATCTTGAGAGTTATTCAAATTTGCCACCTCGACCAAAATAGATGTTGGAATTTTACTGTAGCGTAAAATTGCGGGGAGAGATTTTTTTCCTCTGCGTATGATGTAGCCACGAACAGTATTGTTGCGATGTGTCACCCACTTCGCGTCTCGGAAGCTATGGATAAGCGTTTTGCCAAACTCCTTACTGTATTTTTCAGACAATTGATTGTCATCTTTATTGAAAGTTACTCTTCTGATGTATTCTTTTCGCTTCGTGTAAACTGATTTAATCACACCAAAAGCACGACTTCGGACACGGCGGTCTGGATAATAAATCATGGCACCTCGCAAAGAGGCGTGTAATGCATCCCCGTGAACGCTTATCAAAACAATCTGATCGGAAGGCACCCCCTGTTTACGTAGTTTCAGATAAATGTGATTAACTAAAAAGACACGCATGTTAACTCCTACTCTGGCACTCCCTAAATCGTAGCGCGGGCTGACTAAGAGTTCTTCATCACGATCAACTTTTTCGCTGAGGTATTTGACAGGCCCACTCTGGCTTTTGTCCCTAACCGTCTCATGAACAACAAATCCGGATTTTTTCAATTCTGGCAACATTCTCTGAACGATGTCATAAACGACATCATCCTCATAAACCCTGTCTCCTTTTTTGGGATCTCCCTTAACTGCACCTGGATCAATTCCACCGTGTCCAGCATCAAGAATGATGTGGATTTGATCATTGGTGCGGACGATATTCTTTGAGGATTTGCTCTTGGATTTTTTTTTCTTGATTGGGCCTTGTTTAACTTCTTCTTTTTTTGCCTCTTTTGCAGATTTTTTTGCAATCTGAGGCAAAACTTTTTTAAGGTGAACATCTGGTGCTGGTGGAGGAACTGGTGGGGGTTTTATTTGCAGTTCCTCTTCATCATCATGCTCAACTTCGTAATCATTTTCAGCAACCGTCACGATCCCCCCTCCACCAGATAAATCAAGATACTCATCACTTACCCATTCAAGTGGGAAACGAACGAGTTGTCCAGCCTGGACCAACCTTGCGTTGTTTATATCATTTAGCTCAAGAAGTTCTTTGGCCATCCGATCCACCTCTTCGTGCAAGAGTCGACCGGTAAATCTTGCTACTACCGATGAGTATATAGTGTCTCCAGATAACATTTCATAGGCTGCAAAACGCCTTCCCCTAGAATCAGCTTTCACCAACAACGGTTCTTTGACTTTAAAAGGTTGTAACTCCAAACCCTCTCTCAACCAATCCCAAGGAACCTCAACAACATCCCCAATTTTGAGAGAACGACCTTGGTTCCTAAGTTTATTATGTTTAATGAGGTGTCTAGCTCCGATATTTCTCTTAGCAAACACCCCAGAAATCAAACTAACTGTCTCCCATCTGTAGGTTACTCGGTGGCGCCATCCCCCTGCGCTGCTTGCGTCTTCTGGAAACATTGCTTTCAAAGCGGCTCCCTGTAGCGCATCATTCAAAGACCAAAACGGGATGGGAACAAAGCGATGTTGATAAAGAGGCTTGTTACCATTATATTTTATAATTTTTTTGTGATCATTACGCCAATCATCAAGAACTCTTTTGCCCATCTTGTATGTTCCTTCACCAGTTCTTGGCTTGATCAAAACTTCAAAGCTGTTGTTTGCCCTTCTGACGCGCATTACGTCTTCATCATTAAAGGTAAACTCCTGATAATTCTTTGTTTTTTTTGCCTCAACTGCAATCGGCAAGAGCACCAGGAAACAAAATATAATATGGAAAAGCAAAGCTTTTGGATACATGAAAACAGGCTTCGTTCAAGTTCACAAAGTGGGGAGCACATCATGCGCGGTAGGCCATCCAGGCAGAATCTAAATAAGTTACATTTGACAAGAACTGTGCCAACAATTTATGGAGAAATTTATGGGGTTGCACGGTCGTGTTCTCGCACAAAATAGACGTGCGCGGTTTGAATATGAAATCCTGAAAACCTTCGAAGTGGGAATTGAACTTAGAGGAACAGAGGTCAAGAGTATTCGGGAGGGAAAAATCAACTTGAGCGAGAGTTACTGTCGCGTAACTGAGTTAATGGAAGGCTGGCTGATGCAGTGCCATATTTCTCCTTATGATTTTGGAAATCGACACAATCATGACCCAGTACGTCCAAGAAAACTACTCCTGCATAAGGGGGAGTTACGTAGATTATACGGGCAGATTCGTGAGGCTGGGCTTACAATTGTCCCTCTGAAAGTTTATTTAAAGAAAGGTCTTATCAAATTAGAGATAGCCTTGGTAAAAGGGAAAAAAATTCATGACAAGCGTGAAACTCTAAAAAAGAAAGAAGTAAATCGAGAGATGGAAAGAGCCCTCAAAGCAAGGGACTGAGAATATTACCAGAGTCCCCTCAAAAGTTTGGTTAGCGCTAAGCCTTGTTGCAAGTGTTAAAACCCAGAGTCTTCAAAAACTTAAAGAGTCTTTGGGGAGTCTCTCCAAAGATTGGCAAAGATCCTTCACTTAACTACCGTAAGTGGGCCTCTAAGAATCTGATCTTTATATTCTTTTCCCAGAAATTATGGGTTTTCAATCCAATTTATTGTAGATTCACTATGTTCATTCAGTATTTCATGCAAAAGGTGATTTTTCTTAATTAAATTAATTATCTTTTGGAATCTTAGAGTCAAAGTCATGCACTAGTTGCCGTCCAGATCAAACCCAAAAGTTGGTAAATAAACTTGCTAAGTTGTTTCAAAAAGCGAATTGAATAATTAACAGATAAAATTTTCTAAATCCACGAATGATGGCACAAAAGATCTAAACAACTTGAATCATTTTACACAGGAGGAACCACATCGGCTATTGCCCATACTACTGAAAATGGAACTGCAAGGTTGGGTTCAAGCTTTGCTAGGTAACCAAAATGAAAAAATCCATCTAATGAGTTTGTTTCATGAAGAAATTATTTATTTTGCTGGTGCTTGTTACTATGGCATTTTTTTTTGTAAAACCCGTTTCTACAAAGACTTTAAGGACTGAAGAAATTTCTGCAATTCTTAACACTTATTCCGAAAATCAACTTCGTTTCCGCAGGAACTTTTCACAAAAAGAACTAGAACTGAGTGGTGATTTTGAACAATTACGACCCCATGGAAGCAATTGGTCCTTTGAACTCAGAAGCCAAGAATATTCTATATCTTGTGTGATGAGTGAGGAAAAGGCTATGACTTTTGTCGAAACTGGGCGGGGAACAAATATCTTCCTGACTGGCAGAATCAAAACGGTGCGCAAAAATGATGAGAATAGCAATAAACCGATTTTAGAATTGGATCAATGTCGGATAAGGTTATTGTCTGAAAATCAGAATGTCTCGATTCATTTGGAGGGGCGCTGGAAAGGGTGCAACATACGGATTGGCAAAAATAAATATAATGGTAAATCTTGTAGTCTTTATGTGACGATTCGCAAGCAAAACAAAGGTCACATAATAAGCGATCTAAAGAGAAGTGATGGGCGGCCAATTGAAGTTGTGACAGCTGATTTTGTGGGAGGGACACTTCCACAATGGTCAACTAAGATATTACAGACAGGAGTAATTACTTCATATAACTGTAAATTTGAAAAAAAGAATCAGCGAAGTTTTTTATGTGAGTGGGAAGAACCAAAAAGAGACGGGACCATCACTTTCGAAAGATTGCGATGATGACTTATTGGAGAATAATCGACCATCAGTTTCCCAATATAGCTTCTAAAGCTGGTTGCAAATTTGGGTACCTAAATTGGTAGTTCATTTCTATCAATCTCTTTGGTTCAACTGAAAGATCGCTGAGGACGGTAGAATCAGCCATCTCACCAAAAATTGTTTCCATCATAAACTTCGGGACTTTTAGGATTGCAGGCCTTTTTAAAACTTTTGCCAAGACTCTGCTGAATGTTTGATTTGAAACAACCTCTGGAGCAACTGCATTGTAGTTTCCCTGCCAGCTATTAGAGTGAATGGATTGCCAGATCATTTCGACAACATCGGATAAAGTGATCCAACTCATTCTTTGTTCACCATTTCCAATTGCTCCGCCCAAGCCGAATCGAAAAACTGGCAGCATTTTGCGTAATGCCCCACCTTCCTTAGCCAAAACAACACCTAAGCGTAAACGCACAACACGCATTCCATACTTTTCAAGAATCTCGCTAGCTTGTTCCCATTCTTCCACAACATCTGCTAAGAAACCTGAGCCCGGTGGACTTTCTTCAGTGACCCGATTGGCACGTTTTGAACCGTAGAAACCAATTGCAGAAGCAAATACCACTACTTTGGGGGGGGATTCACAGGAGAGGATTTTTTCAACTAGGAACTTAGTGCTTTGAACACGGCTTTCGTAAATCAACTGTTTTTTTAAACTGGACCAGTGACCATCAACCGTCTCACCTGCGAGATGAACTAATGCATCACAATCGTCAAGGCCCCCCTCTAAGACCTTTTCTGAATAATCCCAAAACCGCTTTCCTTCTGCGGAAGTTGGATAACGAACTAGTTTTAAGGATGGTTGGCTTTCTGATCGAAGCCTTTTTGTAAGCGCCTTGCCGATCAGCCCGGATGTTCCAGTAATTGCTATTAGTGCTGGGTCTGACATTTGGGTCATTTTTTAAATATTCAACGTGATTATTCGGCGTTCAAAATTCGCCAGTAGTTCCAATCAAGATACTGAAAGAACCAAGTTCGACGAATTTTTCATTAGGCTGGTCCTGGGCCATTCCCAAGTAATTATTGGAATCCCATTGCCAAGAGATAGATTTTTCTTCATTGATTGAAAAAAGTAACTGTGCGTCGTAACTATTGCAGAGGAACCACCAATTCATACCTTCTTTAAAATTTTCAATTTTCCAAACAAAACTCCTTACATGGGGTGACCAATCTGCTTCTTCTCCTTTAGAATTAAACCACCTGATGGTTAAAGATGATGAAATCCAACATGATCTGCACAATTTTTCTCTCAATGAAAGAAGCCTTCGAACAAATTCAACTCGTTTAGAATTCGTCTCACTCTCCTGCCAATTTAGCCAGCTTAGCTCATTGTCTTGGCAATAAGCATTATTGTTTCCATATTGTGTTCGACCCCATTCATCGCCTGCGACAAACATCATTGGCCCACGACTAATGGCAAGAATTGTCCAAGCCATTCTCCACTTCTGCTCCCGCAAGTCTAGAATTTGCTGATTATCAGTTGGTCCCTCTACTCCTGAATTATTCGAAAAATTAGCTGCATGACCATCATGATTGTTTTCGCCGTTTGCTTGATTATGCTTTTTAGAATAGCAAAATAAATCCCATAGCGTAAAACCATCATGGGAAGTTATGAAATTTAGACTAGGCCAATAGTTAAGTGAAAATTCACCAAAGATTGAAGGACTACCTTCAATTGCATCTTTTAGAGCAAAGCCTTGACCCACATTTCCTGAGAGTACTTTTCGAATGGTATCTCTGTAACGGTCATTCCATTCTGTCCAACCTGCCTGCTTTGAAACCCTTCCCAAATCGTATCCATGCGCATCCCATGGTTCAGCGATCAGACGAACATTTTTCAGTCTCGGCTCCTGCCGTAATTCCCAAAGAAGATTTGGAAAATCCTTGAAATCTCCAGTGTCCTGATGCCGATTTAAGATACTGGTTAAATCGAATCTGAAACCATCAACCCCCATCACCTCATGCCAGTACTGCAAACTTTCTAGGATGAGCTGCTTAACCAGCGGATGTGAGCATCTCAAAGTATTGCCACATCCTGAAGCATTATGAAATTCACCTTCTTGCGTATTTAGATACCAAGTATCCTGGTCCATCATTTTAAAATGATACTTGGGCCCTTCGGCATCCTGTTCAGCGGAATGATTATAAACTACATCCAACCAAACCTCAATTTTGTGAAAATGACAGTCTTGAACAAATTCCTTGAATTCCCGATGCCAATCTAATGGATTTTCAGCGTAGGCTTTTTTGGGAGCAAACCATAGAATTGGGGAGTAACCCCAATAGTTTTTAAGATTTTGATGATTTTCAGGATTTTTTAACTGATTCTCGTTTTCATCGAAATCAAAAATAGGAAGCAGTTCTACTACATTTACCCCAAGGTTACTTAAATATTTAATTTTTTGTTTCATTCCAGAAAAGTTTCCTCGATGCCTGACGGGCACCTCGGATGAATGATGCTGAGTCATTCCACGAACATGACATTCATAGATAACCAATTCACCAAGCGACTTCTTGGAAAATCTTGCTGATTCAATTTTTACCCTTTCGATATCTGTCAAAAGGGCCACTCTCCTTAATTTTTCTAATGAACTCTTACTTAGTGACTTTTCACTTTCAAAAAATGCCCTCAATAGTCCAATTTTCTCATCAACTTCAAATGTAATAATTTTGCCCCACAACTCTCCACCCAGAGAATTTCTCGCAAATGGATCCAGTATCCACTCAGTAATAGAATTACCATTTGAATCTGCTCGTAAAACTTTTACCAAATACGCTGTCAAATTTGATATCGGATATTCAAATTGTCCCTGCCAGACTTCGTGGACCTTTGAGGATTTACTTAGATCCAATTTTCTTAGCAGTGGAAGGATTTCTGTGGAGTTATCAGGTTGATTTCCAAAAAAACTGAGTGGCACCCCGAATAACCATAGCTCTACTTTGATCGCATAGTGGATTGGGAAAGAAACTTTACAATACCCACCATCTATTTGAACACCAAATCCATGCATATGCTGAAACACCCTATGTTCATCAATAAATTATTTGTTTTTCGCATATTTTAGCTAGTCAAACAAGATTATCAGGTTTGTTAATAACTTTCATAAGGTACATCCTGTGAATGTGTGGACTCCCGGTAAGAATATTTGATTAATGGGCATCACTTGCCCAAATGCTGACAAACAGAATATTTTGAGCTCCCTGAGTAAATAATGCATCCAAACATTTCATTTTTCATTGTTATACTGTTGATGACCGACCTAGTTGGATTAGCTTGGGCAGCAGGTGAAGGGCGAAGGCAAATTCGACCCTTGGATTATCAGAGTTTGCGTTCCTTCACTGAGTCTCAGCAGGTTATTCCTAATTATGTTGCTGATCGGTATCCAGATAACTTTGAAGACAAAGTACGAAGAGATGCTGCTCGTTATGTCCCCGCAAAGCGCCGTTTTAAACCCAATCCACTAAATTACGGACAACTCAGAATTTATCTAGACAGACAATACGAAAGCCCTCCTGACAACCCACTCACGAGAGATATTTATTCACGAAGAAAATCTGTGCGGACCATCATTAGAGAACCCATGGATATGCGGTAAAAAAGAACATGGTGTGATTCACAATTAATTTGTGCTATAAAAAGCAAATTAACAACCTTAACGATATCTAAATCTCTTAGTATTGGATACCTCCTCACATATCCCGAGTAGATTGGGCACTCCAGCATGGCCAAGAAAAAAGTTCGCAAGGCTGGCATGGTCAAACGCCAGCAAACAAAGAAATATATTAAAGCGCAGCAACGGCGTAAGTTTGCCTCACGAAGAATGATTAGCAATCCCCAAGCTGCAACCCAAAAGCGCTTGGAGGAATTACTGAGCACACTTCCCTACCTAGCTTTCTCAGAACGTTTTGAAGATCTCAAATTTGATGTTCAGGCAGTGAAAGAAGAATTGGAGGCAACAACACCTGAACCTTTGCTTCTCATGAGGCTACTAACTGATGAGTTTTTGGAAGGGTTCCGTGCTCGATTTGAAGAATTTGAGAGAGAAACCACACCTCAATCACCAGACAACCTTTTGGCAAAAGCGACCATCCATCAATTGGACCACAGCAATGAAATTCCCCATCTTTCAAACCCAATGATCGTGGCAGTGTATCTCAAGACCCGCGCCGAAGCACTTGGTGATGATACACTTACTAGAGAAACGATTCACGATGCTCTCAACGATTATGAAGTCAGAAACAGTGATCTGATTGAATTAATATCTGAGAGTCCAAGTGAGTTGATTTATGGGCCAGAAGCTCAAATACCCAACTCATCCATTTCAGAATTTGAGGGTAGAGTTAGTACTGATTCTAACTCTGAGGAAATCGTTAGAGTTCCTCCAATCCCTGAAAAAGTTTTGGCGGATTTCCGAGAGAGTCTCGACTGGACAGAGGAGGAATTCTCACGATTGGATGAAGACCTTGAAGTGTTTCTGGATGATTTCCAACCACCCGTGTATCAGGAATGGACGCCTGATTTGATTGACGAATTCATCAATGAATGGTTTGTCAGGGAAGCAAATCCTTTGGAAGAAGACTTGGCAAGCATGCGAAAAAACATGCTCTATTTCTTGAGGCATCTGCGTGAAAAATCTCTGTTACCATCATGCTTTGGAGATACACGACCAGTTAGCCTGGAAGGAGCTGATTGAATCGAGCTTATATTTTGGTGAATGGTCGGACATTTTTCCAACCACCACGGAGGTGACTATGCGTATTCGTTGGCAATTGAGCATCCTTTTTACAATTCTATCTCTGGCTGCACTGAATGGGTGTAATAAGGATCAGGCACCAAGACCTAGTCAAGGAACGCTTGACAACCCTAGTTTTCATGTCATGCGGGGTAAAGACTTACTTGATGAGCGGCGTATTGATGCTGCCTCCAAGCAGTTTGACCTAGCACTTGAGTTGAAATCCGACTATGCACCTGGTCTAGCAGGCAAAGCGCTTGTCCTTACTCTCCAATCACAACGATTGGGATTGGAGCCAGAAAATGCTGCAGAACTCTTGGAGGAATCTGAAAAATTACTAGACAAAGCACTCAGAAAAGCTATCGGCCCTAATGAGGAGCTCTCAGTCCAATTGTTAGCAATGCGTACAATCACTGCCAAAGCAGAAGAGGAGGACTGGATCGATGATGTTGAGGACCATTTCAATGAAGCTCTGGAAGTTTTCGAAGATCACCCTGATCTTCATGCAAGCAAGGCAGAACCATGGTACCATTGGGGCCAATCTAATGAGAAAGCTTTGAGGTTCGAGGAGGCCCAGAATGCTTTCACGAAAGTACTTGAATTGAATCGAGGTTTTACGAGAGAAGCTAATCATGCAATGGATCAGCTAAACAAAATTGTCCGAGCCCAACCGGGTACAAGGCATGGGCTCGGACTTGCGATGATTGATCAAATCACTCGTGCTGATATGGCAGCCTTGCTAATGCAAGAACTAAAATTAGCTGATCTTTACAGCCGAAATGCAACTCCAAAAAAGGAAGAGCTTAGATTTGAATCTCCAACAAAAGATTTTGTTTCTCTTGAAAAAAGTAGCCTAGAACGGCCGCTGGCCTCTGATATTTCAGAGCATCCATTACGAGAAGATATTGAAACAATTCTTAAACTTCAGGTACGAGGCCTTGAATCAAATCCTCAATACCTTTTTTTCCCAAATAAAGAGATTACAAGAGCTGAGTATGCCTTGATGCTGGAGGATGTTCTTGTGCAAGTGACACAAGACACATCTCAATCCACAAGGTTTATCGGAGACACCTCACCGTTTGTCGATGTTCGGCCAGACGCCTACTATTACAACGCTGCGCGCACCCTTGTTTCGAGAAACATTATGCAGTTGCAAGACAAGGTACGTGGTGAATTTGGTCCTGATCGCGCGGTTGCTGGTGCTGATGCCTTGTTGAGTTTGCGGCTTCTCAAAGACGAACTCCAGCGCTATGTAAGATCTCCGAGCAGTTGACGAGGTATGAATTGCAACGTACTGGTTGTTGATGATGAGCGAAGTATTCGTTGGGTTCTAGAAAAAACCATCTCCCGAGCCAGTGCAACGCCCCACATTGCTTCGAACCTCCTGGAAGCACTAGAAATTCTAGAAAGCCAATCTATCGACATCGCATTTGTTGATATTCACCTGCAACAGGAGAATGGTTTGGCTTTCACTGAAGAAATTTCGAAGCGATTCCCTTCCTTATTGATCACGGTGATGACCGGTAAGAACACGATGTTCAACACGGTAGAAGCTATGAAGAGAGGGGCTTTTGAGTACATTACGAAACCATTTGATATCAATGAAGTAGAGGAAATTCTTGAAAGATGCCAACATCTTCTTAGAGGCAACAGAGACGATCGTCAAAGCCAACTCCAATTAACCCACCGTGAAGAACAAGAATTACTAATCGGAAGGAGTCGTCAAATGCGCGACATCTTCAAGTCGATTGGTAGAGTAGCCGCAACCCATCTTACCGTACTGATATTGGGAGAGAGTGGTACGGGCAAAGAATTGATTGCACGTTCCATTCATGCACATTCTGATCGTGCAGAAGCGGCATTCATTGCAATTAATTGCGCAGCAATCCCAGGGGAATTATTAGAATCTGAATTATTTGGTCATGAAAAGGGGGCTTTCACAGGGGCTGTTGAACGTAAACGTGGAAAGTTGGAAATTGTAGGTCGAGGAACTCTTTTTCTGGATGAAATTGGCGATATGCCTTTAAAACTTCAAGCAAAGCTTTTGAGAGTTCTACAGGAGAGACAATTCGAGCGGGTTGGAGGTAGCGAATTGATTCCTGCATCAATGCGAGTTATTGCGGCTACACACCGGCAATTACAAAAAATGATTGCGGAACATGAATTCCGCGCAGATCTTTTCTACCGATTAAGCGTTTTTCCAATTGATGTCCCCTCGCTTAGGGAACATCGTGATGACATCCCTCTGCTTGTAGAACATTTTCTGAAAAAAGGTCGCCAAGAACTAGCAGTAGGGCGCAAGAGCATTACGGAGGAGACGATGGAGATTCTTCAAAAATATACTTGGCCAGGAAATATCAGAGAATTAGAAAATATAGTTAAAAGTTTAATGATTACCAACGTTGGTGAAGTCATTACCAAAGATGCTCTTCCGCATAATCTTCTTAAACAAGCCCCACTCCCAGAATTTGAAGAAACATTGGAAGAATTGGCTTTTAAAAAGCTAAGTATGATAATCCCTGAATTTGTTCAACAGCAAAGAGAGGATTTAATGGACGCTGTTCTGCATCAGATTGAAAGACCCTTGTTACAATTGTTGTTAGACGAAACCCGGTGGAACCAGCAGAGGGCTGCCCGTATTCTGGGTATTAATAGAAACACTCTTCGTAAAAAAATTGAGATTTTGCAGGTCCGGCGATTCAGTTCCTCGAAAAGCCCATAATTGAAAATGCTCAGTCAGGTTTTAGAAACTATTCATCAAAGAATTGCATCAGGTGACACTAATTCTTCCTATGTAGCATCCCTCGTTCAAAAGGGAGAAGATAGAATTCTGAAGAAAATTGCTGAAGAAGCTACCGAAGTAATTTTGGCAGTTAAAGGGAATGACCGTGCTGCATTGGTGCATGAATTGACTGACCTCTGGTTTCATTGCCTTGTCTTGATGGCCGAAAAAGAAATATCCTTACTAGATATTGATAATGAATTTTTGAGTCGCTTCGGCCAATCAGGTATTGAAGAGAAAGCTTCTCGCAACTAATCCTAATAATTTTCTCTTTTTCCTCCCAAATTAAGACTTATGTTTACCCCCTTTGAATCTTTCGGAATCAAATTCCGCAATCAAATTCTTGCTCCACCAACAAAAGAGAACCTTGCAAACCACCGCGGCATTGTTGGTGGTGAAATGGTTCGTCACTACTCAGCCCTTGCAAAGCAAGGCGTTGGCACCATGCTTACAGAATCCGCTTTTGTTGCCCGTCAAGGGAAGATGGCAACTGGTCAATTAGGTATTTCCGAAGAAGAGCACTTAGAGGGCTTAGAAAAACTAGTCAAAGCCATCAAAAAAGAGGGAGCATGTATTGGGATCAAGCTTTCTCATGCAGGCGCAAGAACCTCAGAAGAAGTTTGTGGGGAAAATCCTGTGGGGCCATCTTTGTACAATTTTGGCCGTGACTTCGACCTCAGCAGAGATTTTGACGAGGGAGATATTGAAGAAATCATCCTTCATTTTGTCCATGCTGCAGAAAGAGCTCAAGAAGTTGGATTTGATTTTATTGAAATTAATGGGGGAGACCAACTGCTCCTAGATCAATGCTTTTCTGTCCGGTTCAATAATCGAGACGACGATTATGGATCAGAAACAATCGAAAACCGATTACGGCTGACTTGTCAAATCATCCAAGCAATCCGTGATCGGAAAAGTGTTTCGATACCCATCAGTTATTACTTTTCCATTTTTGATAAGATGGAGGATGGATTTTCAATCACTGATCTCCATGAAACACTTGAACTCCTTGAGAAAAGTGGGGTTGATATTTTTCACCCATTTGCGGTGCATGTAATGAATCGATGCTTTGATTCTGAGGAATCTTTATTAGAATTGATTGGACTAAACACAGAGCGGCCTCTCGTAGCGGATGGTAACATCAAGTCACCACAAGTGCTCTTGGAGGTACTAAACATCGACAAAGTGCAGTGGTACGTTCTCGAAAAGACACTTTTGGCTCGTCCAAATTGGTTTAACTTTCTGAAGAAAAAAGTAGCGGATCAGGAGAAGTAATCATGTCAAGTTTATCTGAATCACAACATGACTCTTATCTATGTCGGGTAGCGATAGTTGGCTTAGGCACTGTCGGAAGGGGAGTTGCAGAAATCCTTTGGCAACATGGAAAAGAGAATAACAATGCTGTTCAGTTGGCAGGAATTTTAGAGAAAAACCAAGAAAATCCGAACCTTGCAGATTGGGTGCAGCGAGATCAAAGTTTACTTTATTATTCAATTGAAGACTTACTCACAGATCCTACGATTCAAGTAATTGTAGAAACAGTTGGAGGGCAAACATTCGCTCGCGAGCTAATTAGAAAGGTTCTTGAGTCAGGAAAAGATGTAGTTACAGCCAACAAAGATCTAATGGCAGTGCATGGGGAAGAGTTACTCGCAATAGCTGAAAAATACGGGAGACAACTTCTTTTTGAGGCAAGTGTTACAGGAGCAATCCCTGTAGTCAGATTACTACAAGATTACTTTCATGTTGATGATATTGAGAAAGTCAGCGGTATATTTAATGGAACTTCTAATTATATATTAACCGAAATGGAACAGAAGCAACTATCTTTTGAAATTGCTTTGAGGCAAGCTCAGGATTTAGGGTTTGCTGAAGCTGATCCGACTAATGATATCGCTGGATACGATGCTCGCTACAAATTAGTGATCCTCACGTATCTTATAACAGGTATTTGGCTGGCACCAGAACAAATTACCCTTGAAGGTATTGAACATCTGGAACCTGAAGATTTTGTATATGCTTCAAGGATGGATCGGCGCATTAAACTAATCGGGTATCTAAGACGAGAAGCTCAAAATCTTCAGGCTTTCGTCCTTCCGTTGATGATTCCTAGAGGTGATGCTGTGGCTGAGATAGGTGGTTCAACCAATACTGTATCAATTCAAGGGAGATTTAGTGAGGAAATCTCAATGGTTGGTAAGGGAGCAGGGAGTTTGCCTACAGCTTCCGCATTGGTTGCCGATCTAGAGAAAATTTCCAGAGGATTCAGACTTTATAGTCACCGCTCAGTAAAGCAATACAGACTGCAGCCATTTGAAGAGTACATATTCCGGCACACTCTTAGGATTACTGTAAAAGACAAACCAGGAATTGTTGCTCAAATAGGTAAAGTTCTTGCGGAGCATGAAATAAACATTTATGCCCTTGAGCAGTTGCCACAGTACCACCAAAAAAATGGATCTCATCCTGTCATATTCACCATCACATTGGAAGCTTGCCAAGAGGCGCTTTTGAGAAAAGCTCTTGAAAAAATCAATAAAGCGGATTTTTTGCTGCAACCAGTTTCCGTCCTACGTGAAATCGCTTAGGATTTCAGATGCGCTGGTTGCATAGAAATTTATGGGGACTTCTCTTAGGGATAGTCATCCTTTCTTCAGCAATCCTTTTATATCAATCCTACCAAAGTACAGATACTTCAGAAGCCTCATCAATTAGGGAGGCAGCCCACCTCATTGCAAGCCCCTTTCAAAAAAGCATTAATTGGTTTTCAAAACGTTTTCAAGGACTTCAAGCATATTTTACTAGGCTTGAAGAGCTCAAAAAAGAAAACCAGGCTTTGAAAAAGCAGATATTGCATCTCACTAATGATGCGAGCGCACTCCATGAGATCGTTGCACGTAGCGTTTCCAAATCTACTCAATTAAATTGGGTAAATAGCTATCCAAAGCCAGTTATCTTTGGAGATATTTTAGGAATAAGCACAGATCCACTGACTAGAGTTTGGTGGCTAAATCTTGGCGCGCAAGATGGCATAAAAGTAAGGCAACCTGCTGTCGTCGCAGAGGGCTTGGTGGGCAGGGTGCAAAATATTTCTTCTAAACAATCTACCATTCAAATCATTCTGGATCAACGCAGCCGGTTTCCTGTTTTAGTGCAACGAAACAGGAGTAGAGGGATTGTGGTTGGTACTGGCAGTGGTATTGAACTAAGGCAGGTATTAGTAGGAGATGAATTGAAAATTGGGGATCGCATTATTACCAGTGGCTTAAGTCAATTATTTCCCAAGGGTTTGCTTGTGGGAGAAATAAAGAAAATTGTTCAATCAGAAAACCAACTTTTTCAAACTGCAGTCCTTGAACCAGGTGTTGAATTCAACAGGGTAGAATCAGTGGGGATTCTCCCACTTGAGTTGGGTTTGTTTGAGCCTGATCAGCCCCAAGAATGATATGTTCCCAGGACTAGTTTTTATTATCCTCTTTGGTGTCGAGGTCATTCTTGGAGGAATGATCACCGAGCCCTGGCCATTTCCTGTAAGGCTAGTTTGGCTCGGAATGGCATTTCTGATTAAAGCAAATTTTCAAAGTGCAGTTTTTTGGGGATGGTTAGGAGGAATTTTTAAGGATTCACTTGGCCATGGATTGCTGGGCCTCGACGGTTGTTCTTATTTGCTTTCCCTCGCCATTATGCATTGGATTATTCAAAAAAAACAGTGGATCTCCGATGGATATTTTCTTCTTATTCTCATTTCAACATTTGCAATCCAAGAGGTTTTCAACGTTGCTTTACAAACCTGGCTGTTCCTGGAGGGCACCTTGAAAATTCTTCTGTACTTAGTGACCATCAGTATACTGGCACACGGTCTGCTGGCGACTCTGTTTCTTGGGTCAAAATTGATTTGGACACCCCGTTTTCCATTGAGGAAGCATTTCTGATGAATCAGACAAAAATTTTATCAGAGCAAGACCTTTTCCGAAATCGCGTCATCTGTATTGCACTGGCTATCGCTTTTGTATTTTCTTTTTTGGGGAGTCGTCTTTGGTATTTGCAGGTCATTGAACATGAAGAATACCAGAGTTACGCTGAAGGCAATCGAATCCGGCTTCGGCCCGAACCAGGTTTACGGGGACGAATTCTTGATCGGAATGGTCAGATTCTAGCTGAGAACCGTCCTGCTTACCATCTTCAAATGGTTTGGGAAGATGCCCCGAAACCCCTCCTAACTCTAAGCAAGCTTTCAGAAAGCTTTCAGTGGTCACTATCTGAACTGAAGGAAAAATCCCAATATGCTAGTAGATCCCCTTTCAAATCAATTCGATTAAAATCTGACCTTTCCGCAGATCAAGCGGCCTTCTTGCAAACTTACTCTGAAAGTTTTCCTGGAGTAACTGTAGAAATACAGGCAGCACGGTACTACCCTCATGGCAAAATTGCTGCTCATGTCTTGGGGTATGTCGGAGCAACAAATAAACGAACAGAGGAATTGCCTAAGAATCAAAAGCGCTCTAGGAGTATTGATGGGAAGGCTGGACTAGAAATGACTCTAAATGATTTTTTGACTGGGCTTGATGGTGGAAGACAAGTTGAGGTTGACCACATCGGCAGAGAGTTAAGGACTATTCCACCTACTATTGCCTCTGTGCCTGGAAATACAATACAATTAACCATTGATCTTGAGTTACAAAAAGCAGTTGAATCCGCAATGGATAATCAAACCGGAGCTGTTCTTGTCATGCAACCAGATAGTGGTGAAATTCTAGCAATGGCTAGTTTTCCCTCATACGATCCCAACTGGTTTGTAAACGGTATTGACCCAAATTTGTGGAGTGAATTACTTAATGATGAAGATCGCCCCTTGGAAAACAAAATTGTTCAGGGGTCCTACCCACCTGGCTCCATCTTTAAATTAGTAACTGCCTACGCTGCATTGGACCAACAATTGATTGATCCTACCCATCGGGAAACCTGCAATGGCTATTTCTACGTTAAAGGAAGGAAAACTCCCTTTAAGTGTTGGAAGTCAGGGGGTCATGGCGCAGTCGACTTGATTGAAGCCATTAGAGGATCTTGTAATATTTATTTTTACCAATTGGCGATGGAGATGGGTGTGGATAAGTTAGCTCATTACGCCAAGCTGATGATGTTTGGTGAAAAATTAGATTTGGGGTTCGCTAGTGAAAAAACAGGATTGATTCCTGACTCGGAATGGAAAAAAGCGACCCTTAATGATCGATGGTATCCAGGTGAAACTCCCTCCGTAGCTATCGGCCAGGGATTCGTGAGTGTCACTCCCATACAATTAGCAAATTTTGTCAATTTGATTGCATCGGGGGGTGTATGGCACCCACCCAAGCTATTGCGAGATCAGGCTGACTCTCCTAGCCAACCAATTTTAGACCAGCGAATCGTTCCCCCTCTGCTTCAGGGCATGGTCGCTGTGGTAAATGATCCCAATGGTGGGACTGCTAATATCGCTCGAATAGATGGCTTCACTGTCGCAGGTAAAACAGGTACAGCACAGATTATCAGCCATGAAACTCGTAAAAATCTCACCGAAGAAGAAAAAAATCTTCGAAAATACCAAAATCATGCTTGGTTTGCAGGCTTTGCTCCTGCGGAAGCCCCAGAAATTTCTGTACTTGTCTTGGTTGAGCATGGTCAAGGTGGAGGTAAAGCTGCTGCACCTGTAGCCCGTAAGATTATGGAGTTTTATCATGATCATCGATACGGTCAAAGCGTAGCCAGTTCATTTAATGATCAAACAGTACCATTTTCATGGCAACTAAATAATGCCTTTGACCAGCCATAGGATGAATATACAACAACATAGGCCTATCACACTTGCCTCCTCTTCACCACGTCGAAAAAGTTTCTTAAAGAATTTCGGCCTTCAGTTCACCAGTTTTCCACCAGATATTAAAGAAGTGCGTAAATCTGGAGAAAATCCAATCGAATATGTTCGAAGAATGGCAATGAAGAAAGCAGAAGTGACTCAGGGCAATTTCCCTGAAAGTTTGATCTTGTCAGGAGATACCGATGTTGTTCTTGATGGAGTGGTACTAGGCAAACCGAATGATCCTGAAGATGCACTCTTTCTTTTGGAACAACTCAGTGGCAGAGATCATTTAGTTCATTCTGGTTTCTGCCTAATGGATTCAAAGAACAATTGGACTTACATTGGAGATGTAACTACAAGAGTTTGGATGAGATCTTTGCCCAAAAAATGGTTGGAGTGGTATGTTTCCACCGGGGAACCTCTAGACAAAGCAGGCGCTTACTCAATCCAAGGAATGGGTACGCTTCTCGTGGAGCGAATTGAAGGTTCACACAATAACGTTGTAGGTTACCCAATTGAGATCATCATTGATGTCCTTGTTCGTGAAGGTTTCCTCTCTTTATCCAATAACTAGATCCTGACTGTTGTCACTCTTTAAATGAATCCAATAATACGATACGTTTCTATCATCCTGATTTTTGGGGCTACCACTAATCATACTCTGCTAGCAATTGAAGTTGAACAACCACTACCCCCTCAAGTCATCGAAGCAAAAATTCAATATCAGTATCAGCCAGAATATTCAGAAATATGGGGTTCTGGTGGAAAAGACGCATCTCTAAAGGAAATGGTACTAGGAAAATATTCTAATGAATTCTCAGGAGAGATCACTCAATCTGAACATTTGCTCAAGGTTAGTTTCATTTATGGATGGACAGAAACGTCGGCCCTTGGTGCTACCATTCCGTGGAAGCAGAAGAAACAAAGCACCTCACTTACTTTCTCTGGTGTCAATAAAACTGCTGAGCTTCAATCTGTGGAAAAAAACGTCGCAAGTGATTCACAAGCTGGTCTCGGAGATGTAGCACTCTGGATGCGTTACAACCTCTCCTCGAGTTATCGCTGGCTATGGACCCTTACCCCCAAATTGGTTTTCCCGACTGGAGTAACTGGAAAGGCTAGAGGTTTTAAGCCTGTGGCCATTGGTGATGGTCAATTTGATTTAGGACTTAAATTACAATCTCAATGGTATCCTCCTCAATCAGAGGGTGTACTACAAATCACTTCGGTTGAAGGGCTTAATCAACTAAAGGGTGAGCGTGAAAATTTAGCTGGTGAGAAAGTCAGCTACAAACCCGGCAACTCATTTGACATACGATATGGTTGGATTCTAGAGATCGAAAATTATATGCTTGGTGCGGAATTTTCTTGGTTTATTCAAGCACCAGATACTCTTGGTTCTGAAAATGGGAGCACTCGGCGCCTCTATCAATGGAATTTTGAACTTGGTTACGGGAATTTAAATCAATTGGAACGTGAGCCACTGCCAGTACCGTTTCAGGTTCGTTTTGGTGTTCTCAGGCCATTTATGGGCGAAAACATTCCTAAGGAATCTCAATATTATCTGAGCGGGGATATCTATTTCTGAGACAACTATCTTTCGACTCATCAGAAAATATTGGGGAGCTACTTTATTTGCAATAGGTGCTTTCCATCTCTCAGCCTGCAAAACGAAGAACAAACAGATCTCTCACCCCTATTATCATGAGTATCCGACTACACAGGAAGAAAGGGTTACCGAAATTTGCGACCATGTTGCGGCTTCACATTTCGTCGTAGAAAAACGCATGGTTTACTTCAGGAAAGTAGGCACAAAAGATGATATCAACATGCCTCACTACAACACCGCATTACCTGACGGATATTACTTCTGTAGTGATCCTTTACTCCCGAAATCTCACCTCGAATGAGATTCTCATTTCTGAAGCTCAGGAATATTTCTGAAATACTCCAAGGCCTCTGGATTTGCCAAGGCCTCCTGGTTTTTTACAGGCAAATTGTGAACGACTGCTCGAACAGCCAATTCAACGATCTTACCGCTCAATGTTCTTGGCAAGGCAGCGACGGAAACAATCACCTCTGGAACATGTCTTAGGGTGGTATTCTGCTTGATTCGCCGACGTAACTGATCTTTCAATTCCTCTGTTAGCTCTTGTTGCTCTTTCATAACGACAAACAAAACTACTCTCACATCGTTATTCTTATCCTGCCCGATTGCTAAAGCCTCAATGATCTCTTCAAAGGTTTCCACTTGTCTGTAAATTTCTGCAGTGCCGATTCGGACTCCTCCAGGATTGAGGACTGCATCTGATCGACCATGAATGACAAATCCGTCTTGGGCTGTTCTTTCAGCATAGTCACCATGCGTCCAGGCTTCCTCAAATCTTTCAAAATAGGCTGAACGATATCTTTTTTGATCTGAATCATCCCAGAAACCAACTGGCATAGCAGGAAAAGGTTTCGTACAAACCAACTCACCTTTTTGTTCTTGAACTGGTTTTCCCTCTTCATCAAAAATATCAACAGCCAAACCAAGGCCAGCCCCCTGTAGTTGGCCCCGATAGACTGCCCTCACAGGACAACTAAGCATAAAACAGGATACAATATCAGTCCCTCCTGAGATTGATCCTAGAAGAATATCAGGTTTTAGCTTGTTGTAGACATAATCAAAAGACTCATGAGCTAGGGGAGAACCAGTTGAAAGAATTGCCCGTAATTTCAATAACTTCATATTCTCAGGCGTCTGCCATTTTTGTTTTTCTAAGGCTGAAATGTATTTTGCGCTGGTGCCGAAAATAGCCCAATCATCTTGTTCACACATTTCCCAGAGCGTCTTAGCTCCTCTCGAGAAAGGAGACCCGTCATAAAGCACAATCGCAGTTTTTGTTGCTAGGCCAGCAATGAGCCAATTCCACATCATCCACCCGCATGTTGTGTAGAAAAAAAGCCTTTCATTAGCTCTTAAATCTACGTGATATTGATGCTCCTTCACCAATTGAATGAGTGATCCCCCATGACTATGCAGAATACATTTTGGATTACCAGTGGTACCTGAACTATAGAGAATAAAAGCTGGATGCAGAAATGGGGTGTCTTCAAAATATAATTCAGTGCCCAAAGGTGCTGGTTTAGGAAACTCAAGCGCAGTTAATTGTAGCTTCGTAAACTCAGTCCCCGCTACAGCCTCTGTACCAGGGAAATGAATGAGATGTGCGACGGATGGTAGTTCTTGACAGATTTCGATTATCCTTTCAGTGAGATCAATTGGCTTTTTATTGTAGCGAACCGAGCAGCCTGCAATGATCACCTTCGGTTTTGTTTGTCCAAACCGATCAAGCATTCCCTGTACACCAAAGTCTGGAGAACAAGAGGTCCAGATCGCTCCCAAAGAAAGAGTTGACAAAGCTGCGATTACAGCTTCAGGACCATTAGCCACATAACCACCAACCACGTCTGAAGCTTTCACACCAGCTTCCCTAAGTACCTGCTGAAAGCTCGCAACACTTGCTCTCAATTCCCCCCAGTTCAATTCTTTGCGAAGCCCTGTTTCATTATGAGAGATTATGGCAATTGCCTCATCAGCTTGGTCGTGGTTTAGACAGTTTTTTGCAAAATTGATCCTTCCTTTTGGGAAAAATTTTGCTCCAGGCATCAACTGGGGATTTTCCAAAGCTACTTCCCCTTGAACTCCCTGAAGTCCCATATCCTCCCAAATTGTTCGCCAAAAGATTTCTTGATTTTCTATACTGAACTTATGCAGTTCA
>JACLAC010017684.1_pt1 | contig 47563 bp, 70 predicted proteins | sample 8027881 | NCBI WGS metagenome assembly JACLAC01 (sample SAMN15725517, study PRJNA655200) | protist metagenome | isolation source: fluorescence activated cell sorting (FACS) single amplified genomes of... | place: Spain: Blaines Bay Microbial Observatory, Mediterranean Sea | collected 2016-01-19 | reverse complement strand
TTTAACGTGTACCAGAACGGTCACAAAGAGGTTTCAGGTGATCATAATTGTCGAAATTTTTTTAACCCGCGAACGCTGTTCTTTTGACGTTTTTTATTGGCTAAAACGTTGTTTTAAATAGCAAACTGGACCACTTTCCACACGCGTATTTTTTTGGCGTGTAACCACTTTGTGACCGTTCTGTGACCGTTTTGGTATGCCTTAAACTCATTCTTAGGAGATGAAGGCCAGACTGAAGAAGGCGAAGAGCCTGGCGCTGAACCAAGCTTACTACGGCATGAATGGCCTGCCTCCTAGCAGGGGGGAGAGCAAGGACAAAACCGGTGCTGCTGCTGAGGAGAAGCAGACCAACGAGACGAGTGGGGCTTCGATCGATCTTCATCTAGGAGGTGATGGTGAGAGAGATGACCAAGGGTCATTCGTAGATTTAAAAAAAAATTTTGCAGGCAACGGCGACGTACGCGTGGTACAGCACGCGGTGACCTCACCGTCGCTCGGCATCGGAGGAGGTGATGATGAGGACGATGACGCTGTCGGTGGTGAGGGCGGCGCAGGCAAACAAGGCAAGATGAGCACCAGTGCTGACGCGGAAGAGGACGATGAAAACGCGGGTGACATGAGAGAACCGCCTTCGCCTTCGGCTGGGGTGTGGCGAATGCTCGGCAATGCAGTTGAAGACTTGATTCCCGACAGGGTGTACGAAGTTTTGGACAAGAGCCTGAACCTGCCCGGCCACCACCACCACTCGAACAAGGGCTTCCGCAACGCGTACGCGCACAGTACGGAGAGTCACAGGCACGAGCATCATGATCCGGAACATGGCCATCCAGGTGATGGGGCTTTACTTTGGAGGATTCAGGCGTCATCTCCCAAGGCAGTCAGGTGACAATCCACTTAATACAAATTTTCAATTAGGATGTCGAAATTCAGATGGCAATTTCAGCAATGAAAGAAAGCGTTTTAGCTTAAGTTTTTATGTGTTTTCAGTTTTCACACCACTAACAGTAACACTAACCAGACCGGTCGTACAACGACAATACATTCTCTACTTCATTGGCATTGCGTAGGTGACAGAAGATGGACGAAGGCCTCATCTACGTCGATGGCGCGTCACCCGACGCGAGCAGCGACTCTTAGTAGTGGAAGTAATAGTTTGAGCGGCTCGAGTAATGCGTCGAAGGATGACCTGAGTGGGATGGCCGGCACTGGGAATAGCAAGGGAACTGGAGCGGAGAATGAGATGGTGAGGGGGCACGATGTTGAGAATTGAGTATTTTTCGAACGCTTTTGTACGTGCCTCATTGGATGAGGGCGGCGCTAAACGGATTCATATGGATCTATTAAACGACTGTATGTACTATATTGACACGAGGTGTGGCATGTACGCCCCCGCCATGAAGTTTACGTCCTACAAAAAAAGCCTTTTTCAATATTGCATTTTTAACTTTTTGACACAGGTCTGGGACGAGAAGCAGGGCAAGTTCGTGATGATCAAGGACGGCGACGAAAGCATGACCGAGGCCGAGAAGATGCAGCACCGCATCTCCGGCATGTTCAAGGCCAAAGAGTACGCAGACGAGGAAGCGTGAGAGGAGGCGGCGGAGGAGAGCAAAAGGTGGACCAAGGCCAGATGAGATGGGGGGAAGCTGACGTTCACCAGGGAGAATTTGTACTAGATCGGAGGCCTATTAGAGAGAGGGAAACAGCTCGTTTTTGACAGTTTTTCAAAAGTGATTTCATATAGTAAAAACTTAGAGAAAAACGCTTCATTTCCATTAGCTCAGACTCGTCTGAATACCCGACCGTTTGAGAGTCGTTTTTTCACCGGTCTAGTGACCCTCCATTCTAAAAAATTTTCTCACTCTCAGGCTCACGTAGACCGAGGAGTTCTCGGAGCAGCTGACGGAGTTCCAGCTGATTTCCGAAGAAAACTTGAAAGGTGAGGCGCAGTGGGTGGGTGCGCTGTACGGTTTGATGCCACTTGTTCAACTTCAAATAATCAATATTAATGTCACTTCACTACTTAGTAGAGCTTGATTTTACTATGTTTTTGTATTGAAAAGCGCCATTCCAAACGCTATTCTGAGGGGACTACGTCGAGACCCGACCAGTGAAGCAACAAAAATTCAACTTCTTGGATACAACCTAGGTTTCATCAACTTCGTGGCGTGCGTGCCGGTGAACGTGGCGTTCATGCACATTATCTTCCCTCAAAGTGAACTCTTTGGGCCCTATTATCCGATGCTGCTCAAGGTGATCATGCTGAGCAGCTGCCTGCACCAGTTCGTGTTCAGCTGCATGAGCTCGCTTCCCTTTTCCATCGGGCAGGTGCAGGACGTGGGCTTGATTTTTCTGGCGGCGATCGTGCGTTCGATTATCGACCTAAGGTACGCCCAGCATGAAGCACATTTGAAGGCGGAAAGACACGCTGGTGTGGTGCACGACGGCCACAGACGCTTCGACACTCACGACCATAGCATATCCACCGGGATAAACAGGGCACACGAATACAGGAAGGAGCAACACGATTTGAAGCACTACCAATCTGGCATTAAAGGGAACGACCAGATCGTTACCTCGCCGCACGGCACCTTCACCCCAGAAATGCTCGACGAAATCGTGGCGACCTGCCTGTACACGTTCAGCATCGCGACCACGCTCACGGGGTGCGCGGTGTTCATGGTGGGCTTACATATGAACGAATTCTAATTACAACCACCTCACGGAATTAGTCAAACTGGCTCCAAAAACGCACTTTTGAAGAAACCTATTTTATGTATCATTTTGAATAGGAAAACGCCATTGAAAACACTGTTTTGAGAGGCTTGAATACCCGGCCGTTAAGAGCATTGGTTTTCGCCCGTCAGTGAGGTGGCTGTAAGTTAGAATTCGTTCATATGTAGGTGGGCTACAAAAAGTGCGTGGACTACGTGGGCTGCATCCCGATGCCGGTGGTCGGAGGCTATCTTGGGTACATTGGTGAGAGATTTTTACTTAGGAAAAATAATATTAATAGGGCACCCGATCTTATTGCAAGTTCGTTCACGCCGGCTGCGTTTAGAGAATTCCTACGCAAAAAAATTCATGGAATTTCTGCTTAACAAAAAATTATCGAAACTGTGTATAAACAATAAACGTTTAAGCTAATATTCACTAAAAACCAACGCGGACACTCTCAAATTTTTTCCAGATCCGAATGTGCTTGTTCCACAAAAATTCAGCTAATAGCCAAGAAATCCACTTGCACCCTCACCCAAAAAATTCATTGTAATTAACAATAGCACTTCAACATACGGTTAGGTTGGTACGTCTTCGCCGCCGGCCTCACGATGGTGTCCTCTATCCCCGTAACCTCTCCCTGGACAATTTTGGACATTCCGGTAGTAGGATTGACTCAAACCCCCGGAAGCCTGAACAACCTGAACACGCAGACGACGGCGGATGTCAGACGGAGGATGAAGCTGGACCAAAAGAACCACATGGACACCTCTTCCCAAGGCCACGCGAGCAACTGGTTTGACTTGAAACTAAACTGGGAGCTGAGCGACTTCTTCGACGGCGCAGCTTAGACGGCTCACTTCGTCGACCCCGCTTATCATGCTGGGGGTAATGTCACGCTTCCGGCGCACGTGGCGCCAGGCGTCACCCCCGCTCACGGGGTGGATTTCCCGGGCATGACGCGCAACCAAACACTTGCTGCGGAAAGAACGAACGCTACTTTGATGGCGGACGGATATTTGCCCGACAGCCCGTGGATGTTGGAGTTCGACACGTCACGCATCACTCGAATTTCCAAGCGAAGTGTTCATCGATTTTTTGTATGCAAAAGCCTTTGTTGTTGTAACCGCAACCGCTGTAATTTTACTTGAAGTTTGAAGATGTGGACCGATTATTTAGTTTTAGTGAGCCGATAGGCAACGCATATCTTCAAAACTCCTCACGTCGTACGTTGATACTACTTTACTGTCGAAGCTGCTCGTGTGGTTCGGCTTAATGGGTCAGGTCTTTACTGTCGAATCAGGCTCTTACTGTCGAAGCTGCTCGTGTGGTTCGGCCTGATGGGCTTATTGATCCAGACGGCGACGAAGGCGCGCAACCCCTATGTGATGCCCGGGGTTTTGATCGCGCTGCCCTTCGCCTTCTTCTTCGTGGCGTGCTTCGTGATGGGTAACTAGGGAGAATTGCTATTAGATCGGAAGCCTACTGGAGAGGAAAATCGCTCATTTTTGACAGTTTTTCAGAAGTGAATTTTTGTGAAGTAAAAACCTACTAGGAATGCATCAATTTTGCTATGCTGAAAGTCATCTGAACACCCGGCCGTTTCTGACACGTTTTTTGCATGCTCTAGTTGTAACCTTCCATTCTACTTCACATTATCACTCGCAGGTGATGGGGTACAGCGTGGACGAACTCAGGGCGGACGGCTGGGTCCCCTACAAGGCTGAAACGACGACGTGGGGCTTCACGAGCTTCAACATGTACAACCCGTATATCGCAAGATTTCACTACTGAATGTGAGTAGCTATATCGTATATCACTTGCACGATGTACGGGTTGTACATGTTGAACCTTGCGTTTTGGTTTTTCAAACCTTAAATCTACTTCAGTGTTTTCGTACATTCACCAGGTGAGATGGTCCTACCTGCCGTGGCAGTGCCTCAACGTTCTCGGTTTAGCCATCGTGGTGATCTTCGGCTCGTCTCTAGATATTGCCGCAATCCAGGCCGAACTCGATTACAAATTAGACGCCAACAACGAGATGATGACCGTGGGCATCAGCAATATTTTGAACTTCGCGGGCGGCTGCCCGGGCAGCTATATCTTTAGCCAGACCATATTTTCCTTAAAAATGGGTGTGACCAGCTTAACGATGGGCATGACCATCATCGTGCTCGAGTTCCTGTTCTGGCTCTTCCCATTCGATATCCTTTGATGTTTACCGAATGTGTATGTTGGCGCGATGGTGGGCTTTCTGGGCGTGGACATAATGGCCAGTTGGTTGATCCATAGCAAGACGTTTGCGACGGAGCATGAATACCTCATCATCTGGGCCAGCTTCTTTCTCACCATCTACTTCGTCTCCATATCTTCCTTCGGCGTGCTGCTGGGGATGACGATAAGCACGTTTTTGAGCTGCATGGTGTTCGTGCTGCACTACGCGAGCAAATCGTTCAAGAATATGAAAAAAGTCGTGTATCACAAGCCGCGGCACCTAAGCGAAGCCGAGCGTTTGGTGTTCGGCCTCGCCAACAGCGGCACCGGCATCCGCAAGTCGACGCAGGAAAAACTTGATGAAAAACTGAGCAGGAGGACGGAAGAGGCGCTGGCTCAGGCGAGGGCGTTGCTTGATGATGGCACAGGAGCACTTACGCGTGTAAAGCACGAACACGAGGCTGCGCTGGGGATCGGGAGCGCGGCGTACACGATCAATGCGACTACTAACGGTGCTGGTGGTAAAGGCAAAGAAGCAGCTGCAGACGAGTTAGGTGAAGAACAGCTGTCGTGGGAGCACCAGCGGGCTATTAAAATGTGAAAGAAAGCGGGGAACCATGACCATACGACGATTATGAACGGTCATGCATCACTTACTAAATTTTCAACTTGAGTATCTCCAGTTTTGAAGATTATCGATTTTTTACCATCTGAAAAAACATTTGGAACGCTGAAGTTCTAATTCAGTCGTAGCGCTTCAGAGACCCGATGTTGAACGCTTATTAAAACTTCTCACTACTTATCAGGCTTCGGCCAACCGCTCGGCCGGTACGGGGACGACGACTACGAGGAGCCCGACATCCTCAAGATGTTCCAGAAAAAAGTGATGGGCGACTTCCGCGGAAAAGCCAAGATCGTCTGCGTCGAAGGTGGCGCTTCAAATGCTGGTGCTGGAGCTGCGGGCGCTAATGGTAGAAGTACGCTGGCGGCGCCAGATGGCGGGCCAAATACGAGAAAAACGCAGGCGAAGGCGAATATGTTCCTCGCGACTGACAGGGCCGAGCGGCCGGGCGAGTCGAGACTGGGCGAGCACTGCGATATTTTGAGGAAACTGATGCACTTGGAATTATGAAGGACGGAAGCTTTGGAAGTTTTGGGCGGAAGAAAGCCTGGTGACGCGAAAGGTAAAGGAAAGGGCGCTGCTGGTGCAGCGGCTGGCAAGACTGACGGCAGCGGTGGCACGGGTGAGGTCGCGCTTAATCTTGACGGAAGTAAAAATAAGCCTGGACGGGGGCTGGCGGAGGGCAATAGGGTGCACCCGGCTGCTATGCAATTGAGTCAGGTGATCAGGAAGACGGCTACTGCTGCTGGGGGCGCTGCGGAAGAGTGGGGCGCTGTTAGTTTAATGGAGGAAGGCGAGATGATAGGAATTAAATTTCGCGGCTACCTCTTTTTCGGCTCCGTGCTGGAGATCCAGGGGCCCGTGAGTGAGGCGATTCTGAACAGCGGCGCTAGGATTGTAGTTTTAGACTTTAATGATTTAATTGGATTGGACGCTTCAGCCTGCATTTGCCTGGCGACGATGAACAACCAACTTATTGCCAGCCGGCAGGTGGAGCGGATTTTGATCTCCCTGGACTGCCAGCACCACCACCACAGCCACGATGCGGTCGCGCACAAGCTCAAGGTCACACTCGGCAACCTGTACGCAGCCGTTTTGGAACACGCGATCGAGGCGCAGGGCAAGTACGGGGTGAGTGCACCCTCGTGTGATGACTTCGTGCGTGATGTATCACTTGTTGAATTTTTAATCAGAATACGATTTTGACCTGATCGATTTTTTCTGCAAAAAAGACGTGTAATACGCAGCATTTCCATAAGATTTGGACTTCTCACGTACCCCTTCGGAAAACGCTTGTAAACTTTCTCTTATTAAGGTGCTCGTGCAGCTCGTCATGCAACTCTTCTATATTTTTCCAGGTATGATGGAAAGGGGGATAGAAGAGCTGCACGACGAGCTGCACGAGCACCTGAAGATCGAGAAGGAGAAGAGGGAGGAGAGACGGGACCACTACTACCTGCTGATGTCGAACAAGGTGATCGTGAGTCACAAGGAGAAGATCTTCAGGTGAGCTGTCTTCAGAATGCAAATTGAGAATGTAGACGCTTGGCTCCTTTAGTACTTATGTTTTGCTCATGCTTTTATTTGACAAGGAAAACGCCTTTGACAACGCTCTTTTTACGAGGCTCCAATTATACCCGGGGTAATTTGCAGGATCTCTATCTAATATCAATTGCAATTCTGATTGCATAATATTTTATTTTTCAGGAGCGTGGAGGAGGCGTTCGCGTACGCCGAGAAAAAGCAGATGCAAAAGGAGGCGCAGGAAGCGGTTTTGCCCGATCAGAATCCGTTCGAGGACGCTGAGCAGGAGGGGCACCACCACAAGCACCACCACGGCGGCGTGAGGCGTAGCCAGACGGCGGGGGTGTAAGGAGTGCAGAAAGACGTGTTTAAGTGGCGAGATGAAAATATGTATTGACATTGGGATTAAGATTGAGTACTGCAGTTGTTGAGCATTTTGAGTTTGAGGCGTGTGAGAGACTAACGACTTGAGTGCAGCAGCCTACCTGGGTAATTTAATTACGTGAATATTTATTGGAGTCTACTTACCGCTACAGCAGCCTACTACTTGTGTTGATAGAGACGAAAGAGATGTAACGAGATGTAATTGCAAGAGATGTTCATGAGCTAATACTTAAGCAGAAAGTCACTTGGGTTACGAATGTGAGTGGTCAGCATACGACGAATTTTCCGAAAAAAAAAATTGAAAAAAAATAAAATAAATAGTTTAGCCAACGCGCGAACGACCATGAATATTGCCATTGGGAAAAGCAAACTTTAAGAAATGAATAAACCGCGTATTCGTATTAAGCATTGGCCGGACGGATTTTCCTCGCGTCAGAAGAAGTGTTGATAGAAGGACACGTTCAAGTTCAAGTTCAAAGATCGGGATTGAGTGACGAGAATAACGTAGACAGATGAAAAAGTTCGGGATGACGATTGTTGTGAATAGGGATAGCTTAGGCTTAGCCGCTGGAAGGCAAGAATTGGAGGATGAAACGAGACTGATATACTTCTAAGATGTTTATATTTTTCAAAAATACTGCGATGTGGATGTCAACCACTGTATGAGTTTATCAGTGCTTATGCGTGATATACAGTCCCTGCTCTGGTTCATCGTCGACAACCAAAACTGCAGTGTGTCGGTAACTTGTGAGAGAGAGATACGCGTGAGAGACTATTTTTTCCAGTGGTGACTTTTGTGTATGTGTACCTGTACGCCACATCTTTTTTTGATTTTTTTCTGTGTGTGTGTACAACTACGCTACTTGCTACAACGTAAACGACGTGTAACAATATACATTATACAAATTCAAATAAAATTAAAATGCCCGGCCTTACTAAGAAGGACGACAGTATGAGCAAGCTGAGCGACGCGAGCAAGAAGTCGATGCAGAGCTTGGTCGTTGGCACGGGCACGCCGAGGAGCAGCGGGCGCGTGCGCATCCAGAAAGCAAGACCTGAAGAAGTTAATAATGCGGAGACGAAGCACTGTCTGCTGGACAAGACTATAACGTCGAGTGCGAACTCGGGTGTAGCTGCTGGAGAAAAAACCGACAAGCGCGGTCTCTCAGTCCAATCCTTCTTCGACCACTTCCTGTGAGACGACTAACCCGTTGTTATCCAAGATCACTTACATACACTCTGAGGTCCTCTGATCGAGGGCAGTTTAAAAATTTCACCGTGGCGTGTAGCCGTTGAAGAGGGGAAAGGGGAAGCTAATGGAGCTAAAGGTGATGAAGCAGAAGAATAAATGGATTACTCGAGCGTAGACGTCCACGACCCAAACACGCCCCCGGAAAACAAGCCGAAACCTTTAAGAATCCAAAACCTGCCGGCTGGTACGTTGATTAAAAGAGTTTTGCACTTCAAAACACCGGGCACCTCTTCGTTCGCACCGTAGTGAGACCGAGATCCGCAAGGAGGAAGAGGTGTATGTTATTGAAAATCGGAACGCTAATGGAAATGGGACGTAGATTTTGATAGATGAGACGACGGGGGAGTGACGGGAAGACATCGTAGCGGAAAGAAAGATCGACATGGAGTACAGCATGCGGTCGCACGCGACGAACGTGCCGAAAGGTGATGCTTTTTACGTGTTATGTCAAGTGCGGATGTGCGACGGCGCTGCGAGATCGGGAAGTGGCAGTGGGAGTGGGAGTGAGGGCGCTCCTGTCGGCGACGACGCCGGCAACGTAGACGACAGGAACTCGAAGCTGAACCGCGTGCGCGTGGTGATGCACTTTACGCCCGTTTTCGTACAGAGCACGTGGTTCGCCTCCATTATCCGCGAGACCGCGCTGAAGGAGCACCAGTTCCTGGCTGAGTGCTTGGAGGGGCTGCTGGACGACGTTACCAATGCTGCATCTGGTTCCTCGAACGGGAACGCTTCGTCGGGAGAGGACGGTGAACATGACGGCATCACTTTTGAACGCGCCCGCACGCGCGAGGCCATGCGCCCGAGCCAGCTCTCGGCCTACAGCCAGAAGAAACTGTCGAGGGTGGACAGCACGGCTTTCGACCAGGCCTATGGCGTGGGCGGCCTGTCGCTGACGCCGGTCGGGAGGATCGTGAATGGTAGGAGAAGCAAGGGCACGACGTCCAGCAGTGTTTTCACGGGCTCGAGCAAGGGATCTTTGTTGTCGGGGTCTGGTGCCAGTTCGCTCGACGCCGACTAGCCCCTTTGGCAGCAGCTCGACGTGTCTCAACATACGTTCACCGTCACGGAGCTGCTCTCGCTGTTATTGCGCTTCCAGCTGCTGACCTTCGTCAAGGCCGTCTGTACTCTGTTCAAGGACGTGCTGGTATCCGCCGCGCGGCGCTACCTACGTCAGCCGGACGTCGTATTTTTGATGCTGGTGGCGCTGTTCCTGTTCGCGCGCAACCTGGCGCTGCGGTCGCAGGTGACGGAGCTGATGGAGGGCGGAGCGGGTTCATCAGGTGCATCGTCGCCTCAGGGCTGTAGGTGCGACTGCGCTGAAGGGGGTGGCGCGATGTCTGTGTCGCCGATTCGTCGTACCATGGGTTTCAGCTTAAGCAGCGAAGGGGGCGTGGATAATGATGATCTTGATCTTTAACGTTAAATAGAAGTATTGAAGGACTAGCGGCGTTGATTTAGCTTTTTCCAAGCAGCTGGTAATTGTAATACCAGCCGTCACTCATGCTTACTTCTATGTAATAGAGTACAATAGTACTGATACCATCATATGAACAATCTAGTTCTAGTAAGTAACGTCAACTCGTTATCTGCGCTCGATGCACTAGTTGCTTTGAGTCGACACAGGTGGGGATCTGTATTCTGAATGCGACCACCAACATATCAAACTGAATATTATGGAGATGATGAGCAGGTTGTTGTTGAACTTGTTGTTGCAGCTGCACAGTCTCATGGTCGCTTCTAGTTCTATGATGTTCTTGACCTTGAATGATTTCGAATTAAAGATCGCTCCAGCATCCCTTTCGAACTAAAGGGACTACATACTGAGAGTCATATTATTACATTTAATGAAAATCAAAACGTAAAAAAATACGACATCAAGTTTTGCTGACAACAATTTTTCTTGTAACGAACAACATTTCGCTTTACAGAGGGAACTATCTTACACTTAACCCAAGGTTAACATTTGGGCGAGGAGAGACAACTAGCGCTTTTACACTATACTTGTACTGCCGCTGACGGGAAACAAATTTTCAACATTCTTATCCGATATACTTACGCAGTTGTAAATACAAGGGGTGTAGACCGCGCAGGTGTGACTAAAGGCGTATAACTGATTCGCAACTACCAAGACTAGCCTATAGTAAAGCACTACTGCTGATCGGGTGTTTTTGGTGCCAAAGAGACCCTCTTTGTGCTTTATGTATGCAGCAGTTGGTACCTACTTGGAGGCACGACACACGCTTGCGTAAATCAAGCCTAATTTGAGCGCAGTAGCCCGCGAAAAGCTAGCGTATTGGCACCCATTTTCTATGTATGTCTGAGCATCGTACATGGGCCGTTTAACACTAGTTCACGGGGGTGCCCCAGTGCCACCAACTGCTTCCCTAAACATTTTTGAAACATTTTTGAGATGCCAAAACGACACTATTCCAACACTCAAAAACATTTTGAAAACATTTTGAAACATTTTCAGTTTTAAAGGGGATTAGCAAAATGTTTCAAAATGTTTTCGAAATGTTTTCAGATGTTGAAAAGTGTCCAGAAATGTTGGTGTCAGCCGAGACCCCTGAGCAACCCGCCAACAGCCACCCTCCTGAGCTACGGGTGGTCAACGTGAAGCTACGCGTAATACGGTGCTCAAAGCCGGTGCTCTGGTAGCACACGCTGGGCACGCTGATCCGCTATCATCCATGGATGTAGGGTAGCAAAACCATAGAATCGCCACGAACTACGCAGCCAGATGCTCATATGGACTTGTTCATAAGTAAGCATCCGTAATTAATATACGCGATTAGGTAGTGGTCGGGCATTGTCCTACGACCCAGAAGTAGTGCGGTTACCAGCCAAACCATGCTTAGTATATGGGGTCTTTATCTCAAAGTGGAACCCAATCATACAACTGCAATAAGTTACGAGATGCATAGATGTTGAAAATTTGTTTCCCGTCAGCGACTATACTCAGGATCAGGAGTCTGAATAGTCACTAGTGATTACGAAGATAAGGAAGACTCATAGCGTTTTTGAGTATCAATTAGCAATAAGTTTTACTACACCAATCGTCATATCTATCACTAGTTCTACTGCTTCTGGAAGTGTACGCTTTAGCGTTTGGGTTTGCCTTCACCGGCGATAAATTTAATTTTGATTGTAGAAGTAGTTTGTGATTTTACATAGCAGCTCCACCAACCCATACCGTATATTAGCTTCACCTTCATTTAGTTTTAGTATCTGTAAGTCAAAGTCTAAATTTTGTTTGGTTAAGAACAATAAGTATAAGATAGATAGACCCCAACGCAAGAGGAAAAAATGATGAGGGCTATCTCTCCTTCCAGTATTTCCCACATGATCGTTACTGGTGCGATTGTATTGCTGACCAGTACTAATTTTGCCGCCCCACGTGCAGTACGTGCACTCAAGCTAAGTATGGTTGCTGTAGCTACGGGTACCAATGCCCCAGACGCCTTACATCTTCATCTTGATAAGGTTGCACTACCACTAGCATCGCCAGGAAAAGCCGAAACTCAAACGTGGCTTTCGGCCGCTAGTAGTTTTGTTAGCAATCTACGCCAAGGAGGTGACCCAAGAAACATGGTCGATGACGATGAAGGCAAACTCTGGAGGAGCATTGCTGATATTTTTGCATGGGATTCACAAAAATTTCAGGGGGTCAAAACAAAAGCCGATACATACATGCAGCTGAAGCAGGCTGAAGCTGACAGGATGGGGATACCAGTGGATGAATTGTTGCGTCTTCGAGCTGAGAGGCTCACCGACGGCGCAAAGGCAAAAGACAATGCTGGATCTGAAGCTGAACGTGCGGTGGTGGTGGGGAGCCAAGCTGAAGCTATTAAGGCTGCGCCGTCTGCTGGAGACGTAGCAGCTCCATCAAAAATCGAAAGTGGTGATACTGATAGTGTTATGCAGGATGCACCAGTACAAACAAAAAATACAGCGGCCCTGAAACGTGCCCGTGCGTCAAACATGGCTGTGAGGAGTGAACGAGCGCTCGATGAGAGAGGACCATTAGTTCACGATTCTCATGTGCCTGTAAAAATACAAGTGGAAAGTGAGGTTGATACGGTTATCGACAACGCAGCACGACAAAGAATACAAGACAATGGAGGTGTGCCTTTACAAGCACAAGGTATTCCTGTACAGGAAGCAGTGGCAATTTCCGCGGCTCCTACTATTACGGAGCAACGAACAGATGCGGCGCGAAATGGAGAAAACGCTGGGAAGATAGATATTCGTCTTCTACTTCCTAAGATAAAAAATTCTGTTGATTCTGCTTCTGAGTCTGGTAAGCAACAAGATACACGCAATTGGAGTTGGCAGGGGCGACTTTATTCTTTGAATGAAGCGGTTGTCAAAGCTGCAATCATCACAGATATTGCAAGACGGTCAAAGGAATTGAGCCCTGGCTCAAAAGTTGTTTACAAGAAGAAAGGAGGATTGGATATCAATAATAAGCGTGTGATCCACATTTTTAGCGCGACAGTAATCACAACTGATTATTATCGCGGCGACGCTTTATTTTACGAAATTCGAAAAGATGACGGCGAGGAGTTGTGGACTGATGGTAGGTCTCTTCAGGAACAGGAAGGCAGTGAGTGGGTGGAAGATGCGCAAGCTGCTTATGAACATGATCATAAAGATTCTACTAGAAATGTCATCAATGATATATTGTGGATGTTAATTGGATGCAACGACGTCGAGCGGGAAGGCCCTTGCATAGAAGCATCGCCATCACAATTGGGAGAAAAAGAGTACTTAAGTTTTATAGACCATGTTATTTACTATTTGTCTGATATTATTTACGAGGAGCATACTTTGACTTATGCGACTGTTATGATGATCGATGCCGACTTACTTAAGTCCGTCGCGTCTATTATATCTACTGCTTTAAATGGCGAAAGGCTTTTTCTTATCAGAGCATCCGTATCCGATTATGGGGAAGCTCCTCAGAGCAGCAAAGCTAGGCGTTTTCTTAGTGATTTTGTGATACGCAGGAGTAGTTCATCTTCATCCCCACCAAATAAAGGTGATATGAAAAAAGCCGTTAGAAGAAGAAGAAGTCATTCATTCCAACCAAGGAAGCTGCGGAAGACTCACACACACGATGTCGAGGGCAGAGACTGCCAGCGCCGTTCGGCCCTTGATCAGGATCCGACTTGGGGCCTTATGTACGATCTTTTGAAGGATCCATTTTTTATTGCATCCTATGCAAGAGACAACCTCCACGGAGTCAGCATTCAAAATTATATGAAAGTTATTGAAGGTGTACAATCGAATATTATGAAGCAGCACTCGGTTGGTGAACTACATAGCGATGAACTTAAGAAAAAGATCAAAAGTACAATAGATTGTGCTTGCAAAGGCGAGATTCATCTCATGAAAAGCAAATCTAGTTCTGGAAGATTACTACTGGAAGTGGAGAAAAATTATGAAAAACGACTCACAAGGTTACGTGATATCGTCAGCCAATTAACATATCCTCTCTCAGTAGAACAAAAATAAATTACCAACATAGTAGAAAAAGATGCGAAAAACTAATAGTAAAAGTAAAACGTCACTTGGTGGTGGTTCGATCGACGTTGTGCCGTACAACTTACTTCTACTCTTCGCATTTTTACAATTCCTATTGTTTGAGTTTTTCATCGAAAATATGCTTGTCGGCGAAAAAATTTAGCATTAAACTTGCTTTTACTTCTTTTGTAACACCAAAAACCAGGAGCCTATCTTCATAGCCATAGGATGGATAGGATAAAACTACACTTCGTTTTACCGCATACAACAAAACCGTACAGAACCTCTGGCACCTGGTTGGTGTGTCTGAATTTAGACTTAGGACGTAGCGCACTAGAACTTCGATTTACACCATCTCGGGGGTAACGATGCTTCGTCACCACCATTAAAATTTGATTTAGGGGCTACTACAATCGTCTGAATTTACACATACACTAGTAGAAATTGCACTAGTACAACAACTACAACAACTTCGTTTTAAGCACATACCACCGCGACGACAGACGCTTTGTGGGAGTGTCTGAATTTAGATTTAGGACGTAGCGCACTAGAAATTCGTTTTACGTTTAGGTTTACGTTTACCTTTACACCACCTAGGGGCTAACGATGCTTCGTCATCCTGGCTACTGTGAATGATCTAAATTTACACAAACACATACACACTGGTACAACTTCGTTTTAAGCACATACCACTGCGCCAACATGGAGGGTGAATCGGGATGACATGCGGATGACGTACGTACTTTCTTTATTGATGGAACCCTTGTGAATGTGATACTTGCCGTAGTTTTTCAAGCAACTTGTTCTTTCGCGCTTGTTGTATGTTCGTACTGTTTTTTTTTTTTCGTTTCGACGCTTTTTTTTACTTTACAATTACAACAGCATTTTATTATAAATCAAGGAATAATTGTAACTCAATTTGACACTTATCAATCACACTAGTCGCAATAGGAGAGCGCTTGTACAAAACTTTAGCGAGCAGAAGCATTCACATTCTTCATACGATAACGATAGCACATAAAAATATAATTATAAGCAAGAAAAACAAAACAAACCAATACAATGAGCAGACGCGAGCGCGGTGGGCGTGACCAGCGCGACAGTCGAGACCGCGGTGGCCGCGGTGGCGGGCCGCCACCAGCTGTGCGGGCGGCGGGCGCCAGCGCCAAGAGCGCGAGCGTGGCCGAGGGCGCCAAGCGCGGAATCAGCGCGTGGATCGGCGGGCAGGGCGGCGGCGAGCGCGACCGCAAGTCGAAGCAGAGCCCGGCGCGCGGGGGCGGCGGTGGCGGGCGGCGCCAGGACTCGCGCGACCGCGAGCGTGACGACTCCCGTGACAAGCGGCGCGGCGGATTCGACAAAGACAGAGACTCTCGCGAGCGCGGCGCGCCGGCGCCCGCCGAGGAGAAGGAACAGGGCATGAGCCGCCGCGACCGCATGAAGGAGACGCTCGCCGCAAAGCGCCTGGAGAGCGCGGGCGCCGGCGGCGCGTCGTCCTCCTCCTCCTCGGCGGGGGCGACGGGCACGGGCAGGGACGCGCACTACGGCCGCGACGACAGCCGCGACAGGGCGGGTGGTAGGAGCAAGAAGTCGGGCGGCGGCCAGGTGTCGCAGGGAAATAAAGTGCGGATGGGGCAGAAGACGATCGAGGTGAGTTCTTACGCAAATACTTAGCTTAAGGTGAAGATGGGACAGAAGACGATCAAGGTGCCACAATTGCATTATGATCTTAAGCAAACATCTTTTTTGTATAGATGAGCATGATCTGTATCAGTAGTTAATCAGCTACCTCCTCCTACTTCTAAGGCTTTCACACCAATCGATATCAAATTCAAACCTACACCAGCATATGCATATATGATCAAACACAAACTTTCATATCATCTTCATCACTCAGGCCGACATCGCCCTCAGCGGCGATGACGCCTCGCCCGCCAAGCTCAAGGAGATGGCCGCGAGGGAGGCGCAGGCCCGCGGCATGCGCATGGACGATAACGACGAGGACGACGAGGACGACATCGACGCTCAGATGCGGCGGGAGGAGGAGGAGTTCGAACGACAGGCGGCTGCGAAAAGAGAAGAGTTCGCTCGTAGGAGGGCGGAGCTGCTGGAGAAGCAGAAGAACCTCGGGGGAGGTGGTGCTAACAGTAGATCGGGAAGTAAAGAAGACGCAGACGGCCATGGCGCTGGTGGCGCGAGCAAGCACCCGTCTACCGACTCGTCTGGTAAGGCCGTGTCGTCCAAGGAGTTGCTGAAGATGGCGAAGGAAAATCCCAAGAACGAACTCCAATTAAGGGAGGAGGCGATGAAGAAGAAGCGCGAGGAATGAAAAAAAAAGGCGGAGGCGAAGGAGACCGCGTGACGGGACGCGCGGAAGGCGCAAGAGGCGAAAAAACAGGCGGACGAAGAGGAAGAAATGAAGAAGGCTGCGAGAGTGGAGATGGACAAGCTGCTGAAGAAGTAGAAGGAAGCAGCGATGGGTGGTAATGCTAATGACAAGAAGAGCAGGGACGACAGCAGAGGCAGGGACGCCAGCCGGAAGCGCGGCGGTGGTGGCAACAAGAGGGACGACAGCCGCAACCGCGGGCGTGGGGACCGCGGGCGTGGTGACCGCGAGAAGGACGACAAGCTGTGAAAAGAGCGCGAAACCGTTGAAAAGAAAAAGCGTGAGTACGAGGACAGGATGCGTAAAAACAGCGAGCGCCAGGCGGAACTCGACGCTGAGGAGGCGATCAGGGCCATGCGGAACAGGGAGGGGATGAGCCGGCTGGAGTCGGGCATCAATAACAGGAGCGCGCGCGAAAAAATCGACGAAAAGCTGAAAGAAAGAAACAGCAAGCGCGGAAACACCAAAGACTCGCGCGAGCGCGAGCGCGACAGGTTCTCCAAGCGTGGAGGTGCTGACTCACGCGACCGTGATCGCGGCGCCCGGGGCGGTCGTGGCGCCGATCGCGACCGCAGCGGTGGACGGGACAAGGACCGCGATCGCGCTGATCGCGACCGCGACGCAGCTGCGTCGAGCAGCGGCACCGAGCGGGGGATGCGTACGCCCAAAAAAACTGGCGACGCGAGTGATCCGAACAATGCTTAGAAGAGGATGATCATGGCGAACCTACGCCCGCATCCCGACGACTCCCCGAAGGACGGCAGGGGTAGGGGCGCGAAAGCTACTAGGGATGGAGTTTATGCTAGTGATAAATCGAATCCGAACTTCACGCCGAACGCGAACGAGAACGAGAATTCGCACAGCGCGAGCAGGCTCGATGCTTGATTCCGCGACTACGATGGATTTGACCACCGGAGCAAGGACGGCCACGGCGCGGGCAGTAAAGACGGCGCTGGTGGTGCTGGTGGGGATAAAGATATGAGGAGTGCGGATAAACAAGATGCTGGTAAGAAAGACGGCGGTAAGATGTCGATCAAGCTCAACGCCAAGACAAAAGATAAAATTAGAGATGCGGATAAAAGAGAGGAACAGAAGAAGGAGGCCGAAAAGGGAGCTGCTGACAAGGAGTCTGATAGGAATTCGAACTCGAACGCGAAGGACGGGGGCGATAAGGAGAGTGGCGGGCGTGGTGGCGAGGGCAGCGGAGTGTTCGGCGCTGCCATCAAGTTGGTAAAGAGAAGAGATGTCGAGGCTCGCGACCGCGACGACCGGGAAAGGAAGGACGATAGGAAGGACGACAGGGATATTAAGAGAGGCGGTGCTGGGCGCAGCAGCAGGCGGGGCCGCGAGGATAGCCGCGACCGCGGTGACAAGGGGCGTGGCAGCAAGAGCGAACGCGACAGGGTCGCGGAGGAACTCGCCAAAGCGAAGGAAGAATTCCGTGACAAGGGCGGAGTTGAGTTAAAGAAGCCTGAGAGCAAGGCCGCACGTGAGGCGAGGGAAGGTTTGCGGGAGAGAGACCGCAGCGAGCGGGGCGATCGCAAGGACCGGGACGAGCGTAAGGACAGAGACTCGGATAAAAAAGACGAAAAAAATTTGTCCGACCCTATGGCCAAGCTGGCGGCGATGACTGGCGTAAGTGCGTCTTCTTCCTCCAAAGACGCAGAGAAAAAGGAAAGCGACCGCAGCGACCGCGATCGCAAGGGCGACCGCTCGCGCCGGCGCAGCGAGGACCGGGGCCGCGGCGATCGCGACCGCGACCGCGACAGAACTCGTGGCGGTGGTGATCGTGACCGCGACCGAGATCGTCGTAGAGATTCGCGCGACCGCGGCGACCGTCGCGACCGCGATCGTGACCGCGACAGAGATCGCGACCGCGACAGGCCAAGATGAGGTGATTACAACGATCGGTCGTACAGGGACCGCGATAGGGGTGAGTCCCGGGGTAGGGACGGCGGTAAAGTAAAAATGGACGGTGAAGGAAACTTCATTCGCAGCAAGAGTCCAGGTGAGAGTGACTACAACAAGAATAAGTGCATCATAAGCATAACGACCATGATCTAAATTTACATAGAAGGTTGCACAGTCACCTTCTGTCTAAGTTTATGCTGGACAAAAAACACGTACTCTTATTTTAGTCGATATCGTCTGGATCATATTCATACCCTGCCATCTAATCACACTTTACGTTTTCCTTTTCGTTTACCAAATTCATTCTACAACTTTTCCAGGCTACGACCCGGACGATATTGATTACGGCCAGAAGCGCGACGGCCTCGGCCGGATGCGCGACATACAGGTTGACGAGTTCGGCGGCCTGCCCGCGCACATCCGCCGCGAACGGGCTATGCAGTGAGATCCGTTCTTTAAAGATAGGCAAGGTTTTAGGGCGCCCGAAGTGGAGCTGAGTGTGCGGGAGGCGCGGGAGCTTGAGCGCAAGCTGGAGGAGGACAAGCGGGTTGCGGCTGACAAGCTGGCTTCGAAAGAGCGTGAGATTGAGGAGCAGAAGCGCAGGCGCAGGGAGGAGGCGGCGGCGCGTATGAAGATGAAGATCGCCGGTGACCAGGAGAAGAAGGGTGGATTCGTCAGGGTCGAGGATCCGGTAGAAGCGCTTTCGAAGGTGAAGCTTGGTCGTAAGGGTAAGCACTGTTAGAACTCGAACTCGATTAAAAAACCTTGTTTGCTTACTAGCGTAAACATGGTAGAGAGAAGACGAAGAGGAAGAGAGAGACGTAGACTACTTAACTTAAGTTACTACTGCATGTATGTTGTACTCCGAATAGGATAGACTGCTGCTGGAATTATCTTCTATTAAACGATTTAGACTTACACTGCTAATGGACACTTTTTAATTTGATCATGAGCTTGATGTTTACCTACATCAACAACACTCACATCTCACCATCCTCCTTTTAAACTTCTACCAGACGACGAGTCCGACGACGCAGACGCCGACATGTCCCCTGCAAAAAAAGCGGACATGTCCGCCGCCGACGTGCCTGACATTAAAGGTGCGGGTCTTTCCGCAGAGGTCGGCGGCAGTCGTGCCAAACTGGCCTTTTCGTTCGGCTCTGGAGGTGGAAATAAGGTGGACCCGCATACGAGATCTTCTGGACGCGAGAACTTCGGCCGACCGGTTGCGGGCGCAAACCAGGCTGCGAAAGGTGTTTTAGCTGGCGAAGGCAACCCCGACGGTGCAGGTATGCAGCACCAGCAGCAGGAGAAGCCGCTGATTTTTACGATCCCGGCCGACAAGCGCGACCGCGTGCTGAACACGTTGTCCGCGCTGACGAAAATTTTCGCGGTGAAGGAGATCGTCGTCGGGGGGATTGACCCGGCTGTCGCGATGCGCAAACAGCAGATGGCGCAGCTGGGTTTGAGCGGCTACGCCATCCCGGGCGCGAACGAGGAGGACGACGGTGCGATGGTGGTGGACGTCACCGTATCAGGCGGCACGAAGGAGGGGCAGAAGAACGCCAAGAAAAGAATCATGGACATGTGCCACTGCGAAGACAGAAAATATGAGTTACAAAGCAAGGAGCACTTCTTGGTGGACATTGGGGGATTTGACGTGCGGAAGGTCAGGAATGCGAAGAAGGAAAAAGACGATTGGGACAAACTTGAATTCGAGGAGGCGAAGGCCAAGGGCGAGACCCTGATCGGACGGGGGAAGACGCTCGATGAGAAGAGTCATAACAGTACTTTTGGCGGCGGAGCTACGATTGGGAATAAAAAATTGGAGGAAGAGAAGGAGAAAGCGAAGAAAAAACAAAAGCTGGAAGAGGCGAAGGCGCTCGCGGCGGCGCTGACGTCCGGTGCTGCTGCTGGAATTGGGCCCGGCGGCGTGCCGCTGGCGCCGCCGGTTATTCCCGGGCTGACGCCGGGCACGGTGCCGGGTGCGCTGCCGGTCGTTCCTCCTCAAGCGGTGCCCGGCTCGTTTGGCCTCGGTTTACCCGGAGCGTCGGGCGCACCCGCGGCGGCGGCGGCTGCACCCGCTGCAGTTTCGGCGGGCGCGGGTCTCGCGCCACCCGGACCTATGCCTTCGACCAACTCGGCAGCAGCACTTGCCGCTGCCGCACGCGCAGGACATGTGGCGCCGAGCCCGTCGGCCGTGCCGGGGGGCGCCCCCGCCGCGGCTGGCGCCATGGACGTGGACGGCGGCGAGTACAAGGCCGTCATGCCCACCGCCCTGCCCAGCGAGCAGAACGTCGCCCTCCCCGCGGGCTCACCGACCAGCGCGCCAGCGGCCGCGCCGGCGGCTGGCGCGGTGGCGGGCGCGCCGGCGGGCAGTAGCTCCAAAGAGAGCGCCGGTCTTGGCGCCTTCGGCATCAGCGGCGCCGTGGTTCCGGGCGCCAGACAGCCCGTTGAGATCGACGCCGAGAGCGGGCGGGTGATTCCGCCGTCCAATGCCAGCAGCGCTCAAGTGGAGTACAAGAAAGAACTGGATGAAAGACTGAACGAGAACGGCATGCAATATAGTATGGCGGTGATGGACGAGCTGAAGCGAGTGGGCGCCACGGACCCGTCCACGATGAGTGCGGAACAGAGCGCGCGCGTGAAGCAGTTCGCGGCCGAGGAGCTGAAGAACCGGGTGGAGGCGATGCTGTTTTCGACCTCTGGTGGTGCCGGAAAAATGAAGGGCGGAGGTAACATGCTCAGCGCGAAGCACGCGAACGAGAGCTTAGTTTCGAACATCAAGTGGCTGGAGGTGAGCGAGAACGAGGGCGACTATGCAGCGGGAGAGGAGGGTGCTGAAGGCTGGGTCCTGCGCAGGAACCCGCTGACGAATGTAGAGAGAGACCAGGAGATCCGGCTGCTGTCTAAGGGTGAGTGGATTTTATTATTGATATTGTGTTGCTGATGCTGTTACGCGTTTAAGATTTATTGTTAGAGAGCCTACCTCTACCTGTCTGCCTATTGTATATCAATTTCAATGATTAGCTTCTCATGTCACCCTCGTCGTCACCGTCCGTTATACTCAAAAAAGTGTTTAATTTTTTTTCAAAAACATCTCCAGCAAAGCTCCCCGAGGAGGAGACGCACGGCGGCATGAACGGCTTGTCGCCTGAGGACGAAGAGGCCGCAAAGCCCAAGTTCATGAACATCAACCTCCCGCTGGTGCAGCCGTCGGTGGACCCGGCGACGATGCTGCCCGACAACAAAAACAAGAAGGAGGTGGAGGAGAGCCAGCGACTACATGCGGGGGTGGAGCGCATTAATTTGCTGATGAGCAGATGTGTGCGCGCGATTGATGGCTTGAAGCTGGGGCGGGGGTAAACGGGGTAGAAGGCTAAGCTGCGTAGTTGAAAAACGCGCGAAACTGAATAGTACCTGTACCGGACGACATGATTTTCTTTTCACGACTGTGTCAACTTACATCACTATAAAGACTGCGAGGAATCTAACACTACGAAGACTAACGATAATGTTGTCGGCGAATACGCGCAATGTCGCTGCCGCATGTGTATAGCAACGGAATACAGAACAGGACGAAGACGATTAACATGTGATTGGTGTACGCTTTGACAGTAGGAAAAAGTGTATGGGGCTCTTAATGCAACTGAGATGACAGTGGTATACTGTGACGTGTACTTGTTGAAAGTCGCTGGTGTTGTTCTGCAAATAAAGTTTCATAATCTTATTCTTAATTCGATATCAGGCTCTAGATCGAGGTCAAGAACAAGAAGTAATAGAATACTACACCTACAGGAGTTGTAGAAATCAAAAGATCAACATACACGATTTTCTTTACTTTTGTGAGTACCGAGAGCGTTTACGAGGTATTGCTTTTTTTTTCCAATTATTAACCTAGTCCAGAGCTAGACTTCTTTCAACCTATAAATCGATCAAAATGACGCAACCCACCACCGCCAACGACGACGATGTCAAGCAAACAAGCGCTGACAACGACCCGGCAGGTTCTAAAGCTACGGATCAACCTGCTAATTCATCGGGTTTCCTCCAGAACCTCTCGTAGGAATAGCAGATCGGCATCTAGTGCCTGGCGATCACCGTCCTCTGAATTTAATAGCGTGGCCATCTACTGCTGCTAGTAGACGGGGGAACTACCGCAACTAGAACAAAAACTTCGCGAAGCGCAAGTGACGGTGGAATTTTAACAAGGAACATGACCGAGTTGTTGATCTCCATGGATACGGTAGCATCAAGAACTGAACGGGGACTTTTGTCGGAGACGGGTGGGGCTGAGACGGAATGTGAGATAAGGTTGAGCTAGAAGGCGCCTGATAGCGGCTGCGGCGGGAGGAGGAGAGACTGTAGAGGTTTAGACAGCACCGGGGTAGTGGTGGTGGGAGGCCGGGTAGACAGGGCGAAGAAGCTATGTTGAACCCGCACCAACGCAAACAGTGGCTGCTGCGCGGAGGCGGAGGTCATGGTGAATAAAATGGAGGCGACAATGGAGGTTTTTTAGGTGGACGCACGCGCACGTTGTACGACACCAATACCAACACCAACACGCATACACGGGGCTCTCCATCTTCTCCGTCCCGTGGGACCACGCTGGGCAAGACGGAGTCGTCGCGATCAGGCGCGGGTGCGGGTGCGGGTGGTGGGCGCGTGCATTTCATGAACGATCGGGGACAGCTTATACCGATGGGCAGCTGAGAAGGTGCTATGGCTATCGCGGCGTAGAAGACCAAGAGCAGCGAGCGCAGCGCCGGGGATACCGGAAGTGGTGGCACACCGGGTCCAGGATTCGGCGGGCACGGTCATGGGCATGGCTCAGGATCGGGAGGCTCTGGATCAGGTGGTGCTGCTACGAAGTCGACGCGGACGCCGACGACGCCTGAACCAACAGCGGAAGCTGATACTGCGCAAGTTATTCAGCAGTGGTGAAACGCATATGCCTCGTATCCGGCCCGACAAAATCAAGCGGACCAAGCTGTACAGCAACAGCAGCAGCAGTACGTCCAACAGCAGCAGATGCTCCAGCAGCAGCAACTACAGTATCAGCAGCAGTTGCAGAGACAGCAGGCGTATCTACAGCACCAGCAGCAACTGCAACCTCACGCAATCGCAGCCGCGGCGGCAGCGCCGCCTGTCGGGACAGGACAGCAGGTGCAGGGACAGATGCAACCTATGCAACAGCAGCAACAGATGCAGCCGATACAACAGATGCAACAGCAACAGATGCAGGGATATCAACAAGTGCAGCAGCAGCAGATGCAGCAGCAGCCGCAGGGTCGAGGAAGAGTGCACTACGTCGATGGTAAAGGAAAACTGGTTCCAGTCGAAGGCTTCATGCACCCAAAGCACGGCGCAGTGGCGAAACGCGGTGCGCTTCCGATGCAGCCCGCGGCTGCGAAGTCGAAAGCAAAACCCGCAGCACCGCTATTGTCGAAGCCCGGTATTCAGCCGGTGGTGCCGAAGGTGCAGCAGGTGCAGCAGCAGCAACAACGGGGTCAGTACCAGTACTAAGCAATGGGGTGGTACAAGCATAGCTGACATAGATTACTTAGTAATTACACATAAAGCTAGAGATCTCCAACGAAATCGATTTTGGTGTTCGTGATCTTACTTCAATGTTGACGTTGAGTACGTACTTCAGGCATTTTTTCGAGCACTGGTTCTGATTGCATACATGGAAGAGAGCTTGACCGACGCGAATGATGATGCAATGATCTTAGACCTTTTTCAACTTTCACTCCCAAACATGCTACGTCCCGTGTCAACCTGTGAAATCTTTCGATGTGGGAATCGTAAAAATTTCGTCCTTCTTTGGTGGAGCCATCCTCGTCTTACCAAATTTGACTCCCTCGTATCTATCCATCTTGGAGAGAGAAATTTTGTTGAACGAGAAAAAGACTCAACGAGAAGAGTTTACCTTTACGTTAATTCGCAAAAAGAACACAAATACAAATTTGAATATGGACCTCTACCACGCGCAGGCCGGCGTGGACTCGCTGGATCTGTCGCAGCTCCAGGCGCTGCTCACCAGCGACTACTTCACCAAAAAGTGAAGCTAGTAGCACGCGGTAGAGGACTGGGGTGGCGCTGAAGAGAGCGCTGCACGGGCTGCTGCACGAGCTGGCGGTTGAGTCGGATCATTTATGACAACATGATCAAAACGTCGGGTCACAATCAGGTACTGCTACTGGTATTGCTAACGATGACAACGACGTCCACCGGCTGCTGCAAGCGTGTGAAGCCGCCGGCGCCCGCGCCGCCGACGAAAGTCGACAGGCGCGCCTGAAGCAGCTATCGTCGTCATCTTCATCGTCGAGTTCGTCTTCGTCGTCGTTATCTGCGCCTGCGGCGACAACGAGTCTAGCCGCACATTTCGAAGATGGTATTTGGTCAAAAATCATCTCCTACGCCCTGGACTGGCCTCTCGGCTACTAGTAGGCTCAGCCGCGTCAACAGGCAGTTCAGGTTTTTATGTTGACAACCATTGGTTTGGGAGCGGCATCACGTTCAGCTGAGATAGGACGACTTGGCGCTGTACACAGGAGCCGACTCGAGCTGAAAGTTCACGAAGTTTTGTGCGATCTAGTAGGGTGTGGTAGTAAAGCGGGATTGTAATAGCGTGCGATTGCCCGAAGGTGAACTGGATGTTGACTGATGATGATAGGTTTTGGATGGGTTCGATCCACTTTAGAACGCGAAGCCGTGGCGCGCTGCGAGTTAGTAGTAGGGGTCGCGCTGCGCCTGCGAGTGGCGAATCCAATTATGGGGCAGCTTCGGGGGATGACGACGGAGATGGATATGGTGCTAAATCTTCTGAAGTAGAGGTGGATGAAGTGCACAGGTTTTCACGCTTTCTGCGTCGTTATATCGCATTTGTTTTGGGTGGCGATGACGAAATCGAAAGTAACCAGCAAGGTGGTGACAGCGTGCTGCAGTGAGGGTATCGCCAGCTGCTGCGGGCGCTGGTTGAGTACTGTTACCGTGCGCAAGGGAGACTGGACATGACCGAAATCGAAGTCGACGAACTCCTGCTCTATGATCACGATTATGCACAGACTGATACCGAGGCTGCGTCGGCGGGAAAAGTGTATGAGTATTTTTTGTCACGGGCGCTGTCGTCGAGTCTGGCGAACGATGTGGTGAGTCGGCCGCCTACTGCTGCATCTGCTGCGAATGCTAACACTGCATGAAGTCGAAACCAAACCTAAGCGTAGGTAGCCTCGCAAGCAGCACGTGCCCGCCGAGAACAGGCCCGTGCGCCGCGGCTGCTCATCAACACGGGATCGTGTGAGGATTGATTGTTTGAGTTTCGGAGGAACACAAGCGGCTGAGCGAGACTGGAAGATGCCAACAAACACCTAGATGTGGCCTTCAGGACAAGTGCACCCGCGGATAAATACTTGGATCGGGAGCGTGAGCGTGAAGGACGTGAACAAGCGGCCTCAATACCATCAAGCTGATGACCGCAAAAGCTCCTTGCAGGAAGCATGGCAACACGATTGTTACCAGATGAGCTTCGTGACCAGCTGCCGTGGCTGGTGAAGTCGTTTGCGCCCCGTGGGTAGTGACAGGGTTGACCTCCCCACGCCCCGCAAGTGCTCCTAGGTGAGAACATCCTCAGAAAAAGGATTCGGAGTTCTGGTAGGGGGACAGAAGCTGCGGACTGAATATCTGCTGAGGATTTGGCGGAGCAGTGTTGGCGCGACTGGGCAGAGTGTTGTGGATACAACTATGGGCACGCCGAGAGAGGAAGGCGGTACTGCTGATCAATCCCCCACCGAAACCCGTGAAACAACTGAACTTGTATTCCAGCATCACACACCTTCCAATCTAGAGGGCACGTAGAACCGGCATCTGAACTAGAACTTGCGCGGTATTGCTGGTGCTGGTGGTGTCGGTTGATTAAATCTCACGAATCCAAACGCGGTTCTTAACGCGCACGAGTGAATGCAGCAGTAGCTGTAATAGTACACCACGGTCAGGCGGTGGCGACGGGTGAACGCCGATGAGCGGCCGCGGGCGGTGACCGACGGTGGACACGGGGTAGGGGATTTGGGACATATCGTATGTGCCACCGATTGACGTCGAGCCCGTCTACAGAGATAATACTGGCGGTGTAAGGCTTGGTAGGGGTCCGCCAGTCGTACCGACGCCGACCGCGTCGTGAAAAGCTTCCTGACTATCATCGTGAGCGTGATCATCGTGATCTTCATCGGCTGCCGCATCGGACGCAGGGGCTCCCGCATCTGGAACTTAGACGCCGTCGGCGTCGACGTCGCCTCAGAAGAGTTTTCAACCAGCAGTGCGTTCAGCAGAGTGACAGGTGGTTAACGTAACGGCCGTTGCTGTATCTGCTACACCAACAGATAAGGTCTCTGCAGTGTCTTCGGCCGATAATAACGACTCCGAGGCCGAATCCAACATCGATCCGAATGAGATGTCTAACACGTTTTCGAGTAAGGCTTCGAAGTCTTTAAGTTTGACGTGAAACTCGAAGTCGATGACTGGCTAGTAGCGTTGCATTTAACCTTCCTGCAGGTTTAGGATCTACGATGCCAGGGGGCGCGCCACCTGCTTAGACAGCGGACCTATCATGAACCGCCTTCGCGGGGAAAAAAATTTTTTAGTGAACTCGAGTTCGAGCTCGAGCCCGTGAAGCGATTCCGCCTGAAACTGGAGAAGTGGCCGACCACCGGGTGCAGGCTCGATATAGGGGTCACCTACGTCTCGAGCTAGTGAGCAGTGAAAATAATAAAAACGGCCGCAGCTAATAAGTTCTAGTGAAGACCTCCTTGGCTCGTGGGTCATAGAAGGAACTGGTCTTTTAGTTGGCACTCATCCCGGCGTGCGCTTTCGCTCACCGGCGTGGAACTAGTAGAGCGTTAAATGAAGGCGACGTGATCGAGTTGAGGGTGTATTCGATCATTCGGAATAAGAGAACACCTTCGTTTTGAGCGCAATTTTATTGCATTTTCAGAGCCGACAGAATTTTCGGCGATCCAATTGAAATAAAGCTCATTTTCAGTATGTTTTTACTATAAAGCGAAGCCACCTTCAGAACACTGAAAAAATCAGCCATTTTCAGCAACCTGTGCGTCCATTTCGAAGGTGTTCGTTCATTCCGAATTATAAGGTACGAAAACAGCGGAATTTTAGAAATTTTCGTGAACGACGTGCCGCGCGGCGTGTGGAACGCGAAGATCAAGAAGAGCACGCTGTTTCCGCTGGTAGACCTCTTTGAGTGGCCGTATGCGGGTGCAGCTGCAGGAGGAGCTGGAGCTGGAGGAGGTGGCGGTGAAGAAATGGACAATGGTATTCGCGATAGCGGAGTTCGCGTGCGACTGCTGCAGGACTAAGCTTCATCTTCGTCGTGTGGACAGATGATCATAGGGGCTTGCGGCCTGCTAGCTAATGGTCGTGAGGAAAGTAAAATGTGGGTGACTACAACTGATGTCGTTGTGACGAATTTTGATTGTTTGGAATTTTGCGATGTTGCTAAAGAAGTGCTGTACTTGTAAATGCAATATAAGAGGACTTTGTGCGTACGTTCTGCCTTTACTTTTCGCGACTTGAACTTTCCTTTTCTGTACTGCGCTTTACCTTTACATTTACTGATACTGTTTCTGATGCACTAAACCTGACCTCTGTTTTCGATTTCGAACTTGCTTTCTTTTACTCGGCTGTTTCGCATTCTCCTGTTCTCGTCACTTACCGTTACCAGTTACTGTAACATTCTCTCCTCACTTTTCAAACACACGCAGGTGGGTCGGTGGTAGATATTTAGCGAACACTTAGAGACTTGTTTTGGTAAGTGAAAAACATCACGTAGACAAAATGGTAACCTAGGGTTGTATTGTGCAAAGGAATACAGGAACATATAATTGAGTACACCAACAAGAATAAAGTAAAAGTTATTATAAGAAAAGTAACTTAGCTTCGATGAACAATATCAACATGAGCGCCAATATGTGGAGTTCCGCTTCCGGTGCCCAGCAGACCGCGAGCAACACCGTGAACCAGCTGCTGTAGCAGTCGGGCATGAGCCCGTAGGCGTGAAACACAACGTCTGCATAAGGAAAAGACGACTTCATGAACTGGCTAAAAACCGTGGTGAACGAAAAAGGCGGTGGAGGTTCGTGAACATGATGATGATCGTCATCCTCCTCGTCCTCGTCCTCTGCGAATTGGGGCATGGGAGGTTCCACTGGTGGTGGTGCCGGCTCGTGATGAAGCCGCGCGGGCGCGCAGTCCGTGCCGTGACCCAACAACCCCTGGATGGGCGGCTCCCCCGCGGGCGGGCCGGCGGGGGCGCCCGCCGGCCCGCCCGCGGGGGAGCCGCCCATCCATCACATCGCACCAGCTGGTGCGCTGAATGCGATGCATGCGGCTGCCGCTGCTGGTGGCTTGAATACGACTTCGAATACTTCGAATTCGACTTCGAATTCCGCCGCGGCACAATAAAAGGCTTTGTGCACGCAGTTCTGAGCGGCCAACATGGGCAGCGTCTGAGCGAGCAACAACGCGGCCTACGACAGCCGGCATCAAAAAGGAGGTAATGGGGTGAGCGCCAACGGCATGGGCGGCATGCAAGTCCAGATGAGCGCCGTGTGGGGCATGGGAGGGCAAGGTCAGGGTCAACAAGGTCAGTCTCAGTCCGCATCCAGTTCATCCAGTAGTGCCGGTGCCGCTGCGGGTGCGTGGAACCAGAACCAGAACACCGCCTGGGCGAAGAACGTGCCCAACCAGAACACCGCCTGGGCGAAGAACACCGAACAGGCGACTCCGAATAATACGTGATCAGCGTGAGATGGCATCCTGTAGGCGCTGAACCAAGTCGAGGACGACGCCGTGGTCGCAGCGAGGAAGGCGCTGGATGCGATCCCGGGCTTAACCTGAGAAATGAAAGAGCAGATGTTGGCACCGGCGAAGCAAAAGTAGTGAGGAAAACAAGAAGAAGCTGACGTGAGGGTGAGCGGCGCCCGCGTCGGCTAGTGGTGCTGCTGGAGCTCGAGCTGGTAGTGGTGCTGGTAACGCTGCTGGTGCTGCAAATAGTGGTATGTGAGCGTGAAGCACGTCATCTTCGTGAGTGGCGAGTATGATGGACTGATTGGTTGGTGAGAGTGGCTGGTGGGACCAGGGCGCTGACCAGCAACAGCAGCAGCAGCAGCAGTGGAACGGCAACCAGATGCAGCAGCCGAACCAGGCGCAGATGGCGAACATGTGGAGCAACAAAATCAACAACTCTGCGCAACAACAAGGTCAAGGTCAACAGCAGTTCAACAATGCCGGTGGCACCACTGGCAAGATGAACACCAAGGGCGCTCCAGGAGGCAAGAAGGGCAAGGGCAAGAACATGACCGACTCGCAGAAGAAATTCTTCACACCCCTCGAGCATGGCAACGCGCAGCAGTAGCACGCGCAGGCGAAAGGCACTTAGTAACAAGAATCTTCAACAGAATCTGAATCAGATAAAGATGAACGAGCAGCAGCAGCTGCAGTATGACCACCCAATCAGCAAGGACGGAACTATTTTCTAGAAGCGCGCGGCCAACGGGAGCTTGTTGAGCCAGCAGGCGGTGGTAGGCGAAAATGGCGTCGGCAAAGCTTCGAATACCACGCAGAGGATGAGTGGCATGGGGATGACGCCCAAGAAGGCAAATGACGTTACGCACAGAGCAAACAATAATAATGACATGTTCGGCACGCGGCCGCACCAGCAGCAGCAGCAGCAGCTGTTGTGAAACCAGGCAGCGACGACGCACCTGACTATGCAGTACATGCAGCAGAAGACCGGCAGTAAGGGGGGTGGTGGAAGTAAGTCCGGAACGCCGAGTCATGGACCGCGTAGTAAGTCGCTAGGAGGTGGTCATGGGCATGGGCATGGGAAGCCGGCAGTGACCGGTCTGGGAATAACGATGTAGAACAACTCCAACCCGGCGGTCGGAAACCTGACCTTCACGCGCACGTCGGGGAACGGCAGCACGCAGAAAACGCAGGTCACCGGCGGCTACAACGCTGCTGGCGAGTTCGTGATGACGAGCGGGGGCAGCGAGACGGTGAAGCCGAATTCGGATACCAACGGAAACGGAAAGTTTATACAAACGGGTACGGGAACGGCATACGAACGGCCGAAGGCAAAGATGTCGAAGAACGACGCGGCGTCGGCCGGGGCGGCGGCGTGATGACGGTTCGCAGCAGCTGAGGCGAAGCGGCTGATGGATCTGGCTGCTGCTGCACAGCAGCAGGGTCAGGGATGAGGTGCGCAGGCGCAGCAGCTGCAGGGCCAGGCGGCTGTCGCGTCTGCTTTGTCGAGTCACATTACGCAGCAGCAGCAGCAGCAGCAGCATCAAGTTCAAGCAACTACTAACGCCACAGCGAACGCAGCGAGTGCTAGTGCGTCAAGCAGTAGCGCAGGTGCAAGTGCAGCTGTAACTGCTACTGCTACAGCTGCTACCGCGGGCGCGGCTGAGCAGCTGACGAACAAGAGCTTCCCAGAACTCTGTAAAGAAAATGTAAAGACCTTTGCGAAAGTGGATGAAGTGAAGCACTTTGATAAGAGTTTTCACCACAACGTGCAGTGAAGACATCATGAGGTAGGGAGTTACTAAAATCGCGTGAAAATGTGTGTAAAAATGCGAATATATGCGTATATACAGCCGAAAAATCGCAGAAAAATCTGGATGTAAAATATAGTGTAGGTGCGATGATGCCCCTTCCCATCCTAAAAGTTTAAGACCATTAATGATAGATTGACACATTACCAGTGCTCTTCTGTGTGATCGCCATAAAAGCCTCTTTCATCATTACAAACAGACCCAGAATTCATTTCAAATCCAATTTCACTTTCCCAGGTCCTCACCGACATGCAGCAGAACTGGCGCGCCAACGGCATGACCGGCTCCATCATGAACCACGCCTCCGTCGCAAAAAAGATGGCCGCGACAACCCCCGTGCAGCATAGGTATGAGTCCAGGGTGCACAACGCGGTGTCGCAGGGGCTGGACCCGGGGAGTTAGAAGATGCACAAGAGCGGACTGCAGCTCTTCGACTACAACTCAGGTTAGAGCTTTAGCGGGCTGACGCACATGCCGCCGAGATCGGGGGTTGCGAGTCCTTCGAGTAACGACTGAAACGGAGTGAATGTGGGGTGACCTAAGGGTTTAGCAAGTCAAGGTCAAGAAGAGAACAATGCCTTCGGTAGTCGGTGAGGGTGATACGACGCGCACGCAAACGCGCAACCTGATCCTAAAAGCAAAACGAAGAGACAGCTGGACTTCAACTCCATCCCCGAGGGCAACGAGGAGGACGAAGACGATTGGAAGAAACGCGAAGAGTTGTTGCGCGGCAACCAGGGCCTAGGCCAGAAGAAGGCGGCGCTGTTTTCTGGTCATGGTGGTTCTGACGAGGGTGCGAGTGCTTTTGGGCAGCGTACTGGTGCGGCGAGCGGCGATGTTGATGGCGCAGGTTTGAGTCCTGAAGAGGAAGCGCAGCTTGAAATGGAGGAAGGAGCGAACCCGTACGCTTGATTTGCTAAACCCGCACTCGTAATAGCGGGTGCCAGTATGGCGAAGGCTAAGGCGCCGGCCCAGGCAACTCCACAGATCGTGCCCAAGGCTAGTAGCGCGCCTCAGATCGTGCCAAAGGCGAAAGCGCGCAGTGCAGGTGGAATGTACGGCAAGCTGAACAGCAAGAGTCGGGCGGCCAGCTGAAATAACCACGCAAAGCTGCTGGCTGAGGTGGAGGCTGTAAATGATGACCCTTTCAATGTGCCTGCGGAAGACGACGATCCATTTGACGTTCCGGAGCCGCCTGCTGCTGGTGAGGAGAAGGACGTTGCGAAGGAAGATGGTGATGGTGAGAAAAAAAAGGACGCCGCTTCATCTAGTGAAGACGATGCAGCTAAGGCTGATGACAAAACAGTAGAGTCGGAACCCTCCGATGCGAAATCTAGCGAAGACAAGAAGGTTGAGGCCAATGCTGGTGCTGAAGCTGATGCTGCAAAGAAAGCTGAAGCTCCTGAAGCAGACGGTGACAAGAAACCTGAAGCTGAAGCTCAGGAGGAGGTCAGCGCCGCCGCGGCCGAACTTCTTGCTCCACCGAAAAAGGAAAGCTTCCCCACTCTGCTCGAGCCGCAGGTTTCTGCGTCGTCTTCGGGACAAGCATCTGCTTGAGCCGCGTCTACTCCCTCGGCTGAAAAGGCTGCGGATGTTGTCATCGCTCCGGCCGAAGGCGGACCTGAACAGAGCAACGCGGCGGCTGCAGCTGCTATGTTGCTTGGCACCTCTGCTATCGCATCTAAAGCGGCTTCGAAAGCAAAGGCTGCTCCTCCTACAACCTCTGGCTCATTACTTGAAGTTGTAGCCGATCAGCCGCTTACGACCGAGAAGATAGGCGAAACGAATCGGGCGGAGCTCGAAAACCGAGAGGGCGGGAATCAGCTCGTGCGAGGCGAAAGCCCGACTGACACGAACAACGGAGTGCGTGACAACTCCATGAAGACTTTGTTCGGCGCCAAGCAACGTCCCGGCTCTGGCGGACTGCAACCGCTCGGCAACCGGCCGGGTGCTGCGGGCCTGCAACCGCTCGGCGGCGCTGGATCGAGTAGCAGCAGTTCGTCGAGCTCCAGTAGTTCGGGTTCAATCTGAGTGTCGAAGAGCGCGGCGGTTTTTTCAAAGGCGAGCCCGCCCAGTCCATTGGGTGTGGTCGCAAAATCCAAGTCGCCGGCGATGTGACCTACCGCTTGACCGGGAATTGAGAAGCCGTACGAAGCGCGCAGGCGGATGGACGAGTCGAACTCGAAGCACGATTCCCGCAAAAACACAGATGACGTCAACGCTGATGCCACACCTTCAACTGGTGTTGAGCTGACGCCTGCCGCGCAGATCCTGAACACGCCTGCGCCGGCAAGTAAAAGTGATGCGAAAGATAGGAGCGCAGAGAAGAGAAAGAGAAACGAAGATGAAGACGTGGATAAGAAAGACAGCAGGTCCAGCGAAAGCAGCAGCAGCAGCAGCTCTTCGAGCAGCTCGGGCGATGCTAGTGCGAGCGCCAGCGGCGAGCATGAGCAAGACACACCTGCTAAAAACAAAAACAGTGACACCCCAGTGAAGAACCAGAAGAGTGCTGTGTCGTCATCATCTTCTAGTTCATCTAGTTCCAACGACAAGGGCGAGTGGGATGCTACACCCGCGAGGCCTGCTGCAGCTAACGCAGCGAACGGGTCTCCTGCCAAAGCCAAAGAGTCTTCTAAAGCCTCCCTCGTGCAGCTACCGGTGCCCAAGGCGTCTGGCTTGAGTAACGTTGTACCGAAGGGAGGCTTCGAGCGGATTGGAACTTTTACTGGAGGCCACGACTACAGCAAGGGAGACCCTTTGAAGAAGCACTCGTCCCCGAATATGGTAGCAGTTCCAGAAAAGCTGAACAACTTAGGTCCGGTCGAAACTGGTGGCTAGTGATTGCGTGAGCGGGTACTCGGTGGGTGCGCACTCGATTTCGAACGTGCTGGACCACGCCATCGTGCTGGAGCGCGGGAAGTTGCTGAAGCAGATGGAAGGTGGACTTGGAGGGAGCAGCAAGGAGGCGCAGCTCGAGTCCATCAAGTCACACTTGGACACGCAGCTGGGTGTGCAGGCGTGTCTGGTGAACATTCATTGTGAAAATCATGTGTTATGTTCAGCATACCTAGGGCCGGGTATTAAACGCACATTTGAGTACTGTTTTTATAGCGTTTTCAGTAGGCAAAATGCTATTAAAATCGCACTTTTCAACTTTCGCTTTTTTTTGTAGATTTGTAGTTGTTTCTACTTGTGCACCTATGCTGAAATTAACTCATTTTTTTGACTACGTAGGTGAGCAGCGCAGCGAGTTTCGCGCAGCAGGTGGACGTGATGAAGGAGGCAGGTGGCGACATCCAACGGACGGATTACCCGCAAGGTAGTGCGAAAGCGAGCGCGAAGGCTATATCAGGTGGTGGTGGTGGTGTCATTGCGCCTCCGCCGTACACGTCTGGTGTAGCTACGGGCACGTTGCGCGCACTTGGGGATGGGACGACTGTTGTGACGGGCACTGGTGCGGTAGCGGAGGTTAAAGTCGCCAACCCGAATGCCGACGAACAAGCTGTTCTCGATGAGCTGAGGATCAAGCCCGCGCTTATCGCTGACACGCACGAGATGATCGCAGGTCCTCGGGGAGAGTCGAAGGAAGAAACTCTCACGACTTGAGCGCTGGCCGGGCTGAGGTGAAGAAGACTTTTCGAAGCTAAGGAAAAGTTGAAGCAGGCCCAGGCGGCGCACGCGCCGACGAGCCAGGAAGTGAAGACTGCGCAGGCGGCCGTGGTGGCTGCGCAAGCCCTTTTGTGAGGAGGAGTTGTGTCTCCGGAAGCGATGAGGGCTCTTGATGCGACGGTCCCTGTTAATAAACCAGCGGTGAAGTGAGCTTTAAAAAAAAATCCGTCGCAGGTGAATGCGATCCCAGCGAAAGGCAGTCCTCCAACCATCAAGGGGCCGGTGATCAACGCGATTCCAACCGTAGCCAAGTCCGCGTCGCCCGTCACCGCGCCGCAGGCGTGACCGTCTTCATCATCGTCATCTGCTTCGTAGGCTGACGCAGCTGCAGCGGGTGCCGGTGACGCGACGAGCAAGTCGAACAACAATACCACGCCGAATAACACGTATAGTACGACGGTATGAAAGGCCAACTACGACACCCACTTCCACATTCTGAAACTGGATCCTGAGGCTTTCGAGTGAGGCATCAGTGCGGCGAAGGCGGCGGGGGAGTGAGCGAAGTGACGGTGACGGGCTTTTAGTGAACAGCAGGCGCAGTACTACAATCAAGATCCTATGTAGGAATTCGAAAGAGATATGCACGCTGATTGACAATGGAATGAAACGGTCAAGGAACAGTGGTACACGCAGGAACCTGCTACCGCTGCTGCTGCGCCTGTTGTTTGACAAGCTGCTGCTGTAGCACCAACTGCTTCACCGGCTACCGCGCCGCAAGCGCAACCTCCTGCAGTGCCGAAGAAGAAGGACGCCTGGGACCTCGCGCTCGACAAGACCGAAGCCGAAAAGTGAGCGAAGGCCAAGGAGAACGCGACCTGGAAGGCGGCTGCGGTGAGTACTGCTGCGGGTATGCCAGTGCAACGTGATGCAAACGGAGTAGTAAAGGACCCGTGAAATCCCGAGGTGGGCGTAGGGAATTATAGCCACGAGGTGGCGCGCGCGCACCCCGACATCAAGTGGGACGCGCAGGGCAGTCCGCTCGTGCTGGGGGTGGACGCGAACACGCAGCGCGAGTTCTGGCTGGCGGCGCCGCTGGGGCACGCGGTGTGGACCACCATCCAGCAGCAGAACGCGTGGGGCAGCGGGGCGAGTCCGGCAAGCGCCCTAGCAAAAGGAGCGAAGCAGGGCAGCACGCCAGCGAAGGCCGGTGGCCAGGACGCTTTTTCAAGAGACGAACGACACGCGAACGCCAAGTGATTCAACACCAAGATGAGTGCGCACGACCCGTGGCGCTCGGACGGGACCATCGGGAAGTACGACCCGTGAGATAGTATTTTGAAAGAAAGAGCACAGATCCAGTGGGAATGAAGACAACCGCCGCAGGACTGGAACGGTCCACCAGGGCATGTTCCTACTCAAGGAAAAAGGTTCGAGTTGTTGACTGCTGAGGAGTGAGCCGCCGAAGCAGCAGCAGGATAGAATGGTCAGGGTGGGCAGAGCGGCAAGAAGAGCCGGCCCTTCGTTGACGCGCTGAGGTGAGAGAACGTGGTGAAGTCGAAGCCGTATTTGCAACCTTTGCTCGAGGAAAACCAGAACCACCTGACGAAGAAGAAGCACACGTTTTTGGACGGCGACAGGACGCGATACAGACACAGCGAGGAGACGCCGGAAGAGGTGGAGTGCGTGTCGCGGGATCTGGAGCGCGCGAGGCAGAGGGACCTGTGAGAGAGGCGGGAGAGGAAGTTCAGGGAAAGAGAGGAGCGCAACGAAAGGAAGAACAATAAGAAGCGGAACGCGAAGGACAAGGAAGACAACAAGCCGGAACTGGTGAACTGAAAAAGCGCGAGCAAGGAGAGCAGTGCTTCGGCCGAGTCTTCGAACTCTGCATCTTCAGGTTCAGCCAGCAGCGCCTCTTCAGCGTCCGCTTCGGCTAGCGCGAGCGGCAGCGCTGCAGCAGGTGACAACGATATCCCACATGATGATGAGGATGATTTAGAAGCTGACAAGGTGAGACTAGCACGCAGCAGGCTGCAGAGCGCGCAGAGCGACGCTGCTGCCGACGGGAAGAAGCAAAACCAAAAGAAAGCCATGAAGAAGTCCAAGAGCGCTAGCCCTTCTAATAGCGAGTTTGGTAGCGGCAGCGAGTACAGCCACAGCGGTTCTTCTGAAGATGACGAGTCTGCCTCTGGCGAGAGCGGGTCGGAGTCTGAGCTCGAGAGGCCAGGCGAAAAAACGTGAGAGGCGAAGGAGAAGCAGAGGAAGGTCGACTGAAAGCGAAACAAGGCTTTATGAGCTTTGTGAGCACAGAAGCGCAGGGGCGTGATTGAAGAAGCGCTGGCAAACGGCGGAAGAAGGTTGGCGAATGGAGCTGTTGTGAACGCGAATGGAGTCGTGATATCCACGAGTGAGCAGGAGCTTGCGCATGGGCATACAAGTAAGCAGGGCTCCTTTTCGTCGAGCAGCAGTTCGTCGTCGAGCTCGTCGTCGTCTTCCGCGTGAGGGGCTGATGCTGATGTCAACCCGAATGCGATTCCGGTCGCGGGGCACAGGCGCGTCAGTCAGAAAGTTAGCGCAGGCGTCTCGGGCAGTGGTGCGGTAGATCAGGGTGCTGGCTCGGGGTCGGACTACAGCGACTACAGCGGCTCTGAGATAAGTGACTCAGACGAAGATGGTAATGATTCCGGTTCGGAGTCCGACATCGACCTCGGCGGACTCAGAGCCAAGATAGAAAAGAAGAAGAAGAAGCAGGCCCAGGCCCAGGCGGCGCCCCCCGGCTACGGCCAGCCTAAGGGTTTCAGTCAGGAAGAACCTAAAAAGATGAGCCCCTTCGACGTCGACCAGCGCCGACTGAACTCCCTCACTAGAAAAAATGGAAACGGAAATCGCCGCGACCTCTCCGACCAGAGCGACGGCGGGCGATCGTTCCGCAGCGCGCGCAGCCGCAGCAGGGATGGAAGTGGTGCACGCGATCGAAATATGAAAGATCCACCTTCTAGAGACAAAGATTTCCGCAGTGCTGACGAAAAATACCTCGCAAAACGAGGCAAGGTGCTGATGGACAACCGGAAGGACGACTCGACTGAACGTGACAGAAAGCCTATGCTGGACTCGGGTGGAAAAATGGCCGCCCTCTAGGCTATGAGTGGCGTGGCTGGACCTAATGGACCGAGGCCCAGGCACATGATCGAGCTGCGATCGAACAGTCGGTCACGGCACGAGCGCGACGCGCGCGCGCGAGTGGAGAGTGGTCTGAGCGAACACGCGGGAAAGATGCGGTCTGACAACAGAACTCGGCACAGAATCGACACTGAGGATAGAACGAGCTTCGAACGTGAGCGCGAACGCGACAGGAGGAAAGAAAGGAAAGAGAACCAGGTCGCGGCGCGCATGCGCGGAGGCAGTAGCTCGTCGTCGAGTAGTAATGACTCAACTCTATCTCGCAGACACCCTGACTACAACAAACAAGGCGGTGGACTGGTCCTGAAACCGAGAAAAGTTGTAGAGTGAGAGATTCGCTGATAGTGAGATCGAACGCGAACGGGTTTTAGCTGACGATCCTAATGAGAGCAAAAGACGGCAGATGTGAATCCTGCGGGAGAAAGAAGCTGCTGCTAAGTAGAAGGAGGCTGAAGCCATCGCAGCTGCGAAAAAGTGAAAGAGGTCCGACAAGACATCGTCGAAGGACGACAAGAAAGAAAGGAAGGAAAGGTGAAGGAAGCTGCAGCGGTCGGCGGCGCGCTGACGCGGGCGTGCCGAGAGCGAGATGCAGGCTTTGCAGCTGGCTGATGAGCGGCTGGGTGGTGCCGAGAGCGAGATGCAGGCTTTGCAGCTGGCTGATGAGCGGCTGAGTGTGGTACCGGAGGAGCCAAGTGTCGACGCTGCTGCTAGTGCAGATGCGGATGATAAGCTTGATAAGCCCAAGTGAGTCCTGGAGCCGAATGAAGATGCGAAAGCCGCAGAGGCTGCTGCTGTTGCCGCTGCAAAGGTCGACGAGAAATCACCTGAAGGTGGAGCTGAAACGGGCGAGTCGAAGGGCAAGCGCAAGCACACCCTGCGCTCAATGTTCAGGGGCACGCCCAACAAGAACAAGAAGAAAGAAAATGAAAAAGCTGGTTCTGCTTCTGGGTCAGGTTCTGAACAGTCTGGTGAGCCCGAAGCGAAGCGGCAGCGCAAGAAGTCTGGTGCAGCTGACGGTTCAGAATCCGACGCGTCCTTCGTGTCGACGAAGTCGAAGGCAAAAGATCAGCAGGACGGCAAAGGTAATGGTAAACTCGAGACCGTGGAGGAGGCACTGAAAAACGGAGGCAGGCGCCTGGCAAATGGAGCCGTGGTGAATGCGCTGGGCGTTGTCATCAGCACCAGCGCGCAGGAGGCTGCCGCTATGCTGCTCGGATGAGGTTCTTCGGCTTCCAGCAGTAGCTCGTCGAGCTCGAGTGCTGCCGCAGCTGTGCTTCCGCCCGCTGACGGCGCCGTGACGCCCGCGGCGCGGAGTAGAAAAAACACCAAAGATTCCGCTGATCTAGTGGCTGGAGCTGACATAGCGGTGAGTCCTGCCGGCGGCAGCAAAGATAATCAAAGCCCGAGCTTCGTCGAGCGTAGCGATGACTCTTTAGCGTCTAAGAACGACAATGTTGATGACAACCCGATGACCAATGTAGTCGAACTGGTGGAAAACGAAGACAATAAGTCTCCGAAAGCATCTGACTCGAAAAGCAGTTCGGTTGAACTTGAGCCTAACTCCGCTACAAAGCGCGCCGAAGCCGCGGCAAGAGATCTGGGCGTGAAGATTAAGGGCGCAACCCCAACCGTCAGTGAGGATGCTGCTAGTCCAGAAGATGAAAAGCCTGAGCCTGTGGTGGGAAAGGCCGACGAGAAAGAAGACGACGACATCGAGGTCGACCCTAACTCGAAGCAAACCGGCTCATCTCTGTCTGTCGATATGGAGCAGCTCAAGGCTAAGGTGGCAGAAGCAGATGGAGCAAACGATGGTGCAAACGAGGATAAAGAGAAGAAGTCCAGTTCGAAGTCAAACTCGAAGTCGCCTAGTGAGGGCCAGGCTAGTGCAGATGGCGTCAGGAAGAACGACAAGAAGAAGCTGTCGAAGAAGGAACATAAGAACGTCATGGCTGATCTTCTTAAGAAGGCGCAACAACACAGCGCATCTAAAAAAGACGATAAGAAGTCGGATTCGAAGTCGGACAAGGACGAAATCGAAAAGCCGGTTGAGGAGTCACAGGTACAGGAGCCATCCCAGGACTCTTCCTCTTCTTCAATCGATCCGGCGAAGCCGAAGGACCATAAGGATCAGAAAGTCGATGAAAAAGCTGAAGAAAGTGACAAGGACAACGAGAAAGCTAGTGATGTGCAGGTCGACTAGCAGGACAGCAAGGAGAGCAAGGCCGCTCGGTCGTCGAGCTTGAACTTTTCGATGTCGTGAGAAGAATTCGACATCCCGCCGCCGCCTGAAACGCCTGTAAAGGAAGCAGGAGTAGAAGTAGCAGTAAAGCCTGTTGAAGAAAAGCCGGTTGAAAACGAAAACGAAAAGCCCGTCGATGTTGAGCATCAGATGTCCCCCACGCTGAAGTACATGCCGCTGGTGTCCAAGATGTCCGTCGAGGAATCTAGAAAGATGTGAGCGGACTGACTCAATCGTAGGCTGAGCAATCAAGACGACATTAGCGGATTGAGGGAGGTCGTCAAGACGAGCAAGTCGATCATCACCAAAAAGCTGGAAGACGAAAGGATTAGGCTGCACGCGATCAGGCTGGAGAATGAATAGAAGGAGGCCGCTTGAAAGAAAGAAGCTGAGAAGGAAGAACAAGCTGCCAGAGCTACTGAAGAGAAAAAGCGGAAGCAGGAGGAGCGAGAGAAAGAACAAGCTGCTGAGAAGAAAAAGTCTGCTGAAAAGAAAGATAGAAGCAGAACAAGAGAGAAGTCGGTTGATCCGATGAAGAAGTTTGCTGAGCAGTGAGGCCGATACGAAGTCGAAGACGATAAGTCGAAGTCGACGAACTCGAAGAAAGACGATAAGTCTGCTTCCAAGGACGCTCCTAAGGACCGCAACGCTGACAAGTCTCGCAGAGGTGGTGGCAGAGACAGAGATGCCAGTAGAGGTAGAGACAGAGGAGGCCGCCGGTCTAGGTCTCGCTCGCGATCACGTAGAAGTAGGAGCCGAAGCCGCTCTAAAAGAGAGAAAGGTCGTGGCGGCGGCAGGTACGTTTTAGATGACGACGAAGACGATAAGGAGGTCAAGAGAGCCGCTGAGAAACGCGCGAAGGAGGCCGAAGAGAAAAAGAAGTGAGATGCTGAAAAAGCCGAGAAAGACAAGAAGGAATGATAGTGAGAGGGCTGAGAAGGCGCGGAAGGAGTGAATCATGAAGGCCGAGATCGCACGGAAAGAAGAGGAGAAAGAGAAATAGAGGAAGGAGGACTCGCTGAGGATGGCCATCAAACTGAAGGAAGAAGCGAAGAAGTGCGCATGAGAGGCTAAAGAGCGACATGCACGCGAGGCTTAGGAGGACAAAGCTAAGGCGGAAAAAGAAGCCTGAGAGAAAAAGATGGAGGAGGTTCGCTAGTAAGCTTGAGCGCGAAAAAATCGAAAAAGAGATCGCGTGACAGCAGGCCAAGGCCAAGGCCCGCGCCGGCGGCAAGACGGCGTTCTCGACGCAGCCTGCGATCAAGATGACTTCTGTTACTAATTCAGCGACGGCGGCGGGCGGGTTTGGCGCGATGGTCGCAGCTCACGCCGCCGAAGTCGACGGCAAGCCGTGGGATCCGAGTTCGAGTAGTAGCTCGAGTTCGAGCAGCGCAGCTGGGGTACCGGGGTTGGTGAACAACAACGCGCCTGTCACTCCTGTGGGTATGGGGCGGACAAATGTTGCATCCTTGCAAATGCAGCAGAACGCATCTATGGGCCTACCGAACAACAACGCGGTTCCGGGCGCGCTCTCTGGCGCGCTGGCGCACGCCTGAAGCGCGGCCGAGAAGGCGAAGCTCGCGCTGGCGCAGTCGCAGCTGGTCATGCAGGCGAACCCGGGCCTCCCGACTCTGTCTGGTGTCAACAAGAGCGCCGAAGACATGAAGAAGGAAGCCGAGCATCAGGCCGCGGTAAACGCCGCCAAAGAAGCGGGCGCGCGGTGAAAGGCGATGTGAGCGAAGATGTTCGGCGGCGCCGGCGCGCCTGGCGCTGCTGGGCCTGGGGCTGGGGCTGGGCAGGCTGCTGCAACGGCCGCAAAAGCCAACACACTCGTGAGCAGCAAGGGCACCATCCACGCGTGAGGCGGGGTGAACGTGACGCCGTGCTCGGGCAGGATCCTTCGCCTCATGGGCGGCGACTTCCAGAACGTCAAGAGCGCGGTCATTACGGAAGTATCGGGGCCGAACCTGGGCAGCGAGGTGTTCGGCATGACCATCCAGATCAACGAGGCCAAGAAAGAAAAAATTTTGTTTGAACACACGTTCAAGCTGGGCGCCACGGTGTGGTACGTGAAAGAAAAGAACGCGCCCTGGCGCATCCAGCAGGGCCAGCACGAGTGGAAGCTGACGCGGTTTCTGTCGAGCGCGGAGGCGTCGAGCATCATGGCGGCCAACGCCGCGGCCAAGAAGGCAGCGGCGGCGCTGCCCAAGGTCTCGCACACGGGGATCACGTCGAAGGTGATAAACCCAAACGAAAATGAAAACGCGGCTGCTGGCGCTGGTGCTGCTGTTGGTTCGAAAGCTGGTGGCAGTGCGCTCACGGCAAAAGCATCAGCATCTCCTGCTCTCCTCGCGCCGGCGGGCAGTAAGGCGGGGGCGCTGGCGAAGGCGAAAGCCATGCCTATGCCTGGGATGATGCCAGTTCCTGGACTAAATTGACCGGGCCTCATTCCGCTGAAGAAGTTTCCGGTGCCGCCGAAAGCTGCGAATGTGAACGCGGGTGCGAGCGCGAGCCAGAACTCGAAGTAGAACGTGCCGCTGCTGTTAACTGCGGTAGCGTTTCGGAAACTCAAAGGCCATTTGCAGAGCAATCCGGCACTCGCACAGAACCTGGCGGTTTCGAAGGCGTCGAGCAAAGCCGGATCGAAGGCCGCTGCAGTTAGTGCAGGCGCTGTTGCTGCTCCGCTGGCCGCGAACAGTCTGTACGACTCACTGAACTCCAACAAGACGAACGCCGTGAAGTCGCTGTTCAGCTCTTCATCGTCGTCCTCAAGGTCCGCGTCCAAGGCTCCCATGCCTGCGCCGTCGAAAGCGGGCGCGGGTGTCCTACCTGTCCCGGTTCCATCGAAAGCGGGCGCTAGTGTAGTGTCTTCTAAGGCGGGGGCGATGGCGCTGTCTTCCCCTTCGTCTTCGGACTCCGACGAACCTGCGGCTGCGCAGGATGCACCCCCTATCGTTCCGAAGACGACGATCCCGAAAAAGCAGAATGCTTACGGCTCAGCGTTCAACAAAAAATTAAAACCTTATCAGACCTACAAGAGTCTTACGACGAAGAAACTTGAGTCGGGCGAGTCTACGCCTGCTGCGGGGAGTAAGGAGGTTTCGGCATCCGATGCGGACGGCACTGCTGCTACTGTAGCATTAGATATCCCGGCCAAGGCCAGCTCCAAGTGAGCGGCGGTTGCTGCTTCGTCGTCGTCATCTTCTTCGAGTTCGAGCTCGAGTTCATCTGATATTCCGGCCAAGGCCACTTCGAAAGTGGCTCCTCCGCCGGCCCCGGTTCTATCGAAAGCTGCTGCTGGTGCTGCTTGAGTACTACCTGCTAGTGTGCCAGAAGTTCTCTCGAAAGCTAAGGCCTCTGCTCCCACTGCGGTAGTTATATGACCAAGCTTGAACAGTCCTGGCGTGCAGCCCGCTCTCCTCGACGAGTGAGAAAAGAAGAAGCGCGAAGAAGCGCTCGCTGCAGCGGCCGCGGCCGGCGCGGCGGCGGCGGCGGAAGCGGTTGAATCGAGATCACAGGAGGATGAGAAGGTCACTGCGTAGGAACAAGCTGAGAAAGAAGAATTGAAAAAGAGGAAGGAGGCTGCTTGGAAGGCTGACGAAGAGGCTAAGACGAAGGCTGCCGCAGCTGCTAAAGCTGAGGCCGAAGCTAAAGCTGAAGCGAAAGAGAAGGCCGAGGCTGAGTTTAAAGCTGCCGCCGAGAAAGCGGAGGCCAGGCAAAAGGCGCAGCACGAAGAAGAGCGCAAAGCTAAGGAGGAGGCTCTGATTCTCGAAAGACAAAGGAAGGCTAAGGCAGATGCCGAGGCTGCTGCAGCGGCTAAGAAGGCTGAAGCTGAAAATGCGAAGAAAGTCGTGGAAGATGTTGCAGGTCAGAAGCAGAAGGAGAAGCTTGAAGCCGAAGCGAGGAAGATTTGAGAGATGAAGGAAAAGCAAGAAGCTGAGGCTAAAAAGCGTAAGGAAGCTCAAGAGCTGAAGGAAAAACAGGAGGCTGAGGCTAAAAAGGCCAAAGAAGCCGCTGAACAGGTACGCATCGCAGAAGAGAAGCGCAAGCAGGAGCAAGCCGCTGAAAAAGCGCGTCTTGCGGAAGAGAAGCGCAAGCAGGAGGAAGCCGCTGAAAAGGCGCGTCTTGCGGAAGAGAAGCGCAAGCAGGAGGAAGCCGCTGAAAAGGCGCGTCTCGCGGAAGAGAAGCGTGAGCAAGAAGAAGCTGCTGAAAAAGTGCGTTTCGCAGAAGAGAAGCGTAAGCAAGAAGAAGCTGCTGAAAAGGCGCGTCTTGCGGAAGAGAAGCGTGAGCAAGAAGAAGCTGCTGAAAAAGAGCGTCTCGCAGAAGAGAAGCGTAAGCAAGAAGAAGCTGCTGAAAAGGCGCGTCTTGCGGAAGAAAAGCGTAAGCAGGAGGAAGTTGCTGAAAAAGTGCGTCTCGCAGAAGAGAAGCGTAAGTAAGAAGAAGCTGCTGAAAAGGCGCGTCTTGCGGAAGATAAGCGTAAGCATGAGGAAGATGCTGAAAAAGCGCGTCTCGCGGAAGAGAAGCGTAAGCAAGAAGAAGCTGCTGAGAAAGCCCGTCTTGCGGAAGAAAAACGTAAGCAAGAAAAAGCTGCTGAAAAGGCCCGGCTTGCGGAAGAAAAGCGCAAACGTGAAGAGGCGGCCGAGAAAGAGCGTTTAGCTGAAGAAAAGCACAAGCGCGAGGAGGCCGCAGAGAAGGCGCGGCTCGCTGAAGAAAAACGCAAACGTGATGATGCGGCTGAGAAGGAGCGATTGGCTGAGGAAAAGCGCAAGCAGGAGGAGCGGGCACAGCGCGAGCGCGAGGCTAAGGCAAAAGCCGAAGCAGAGGAGCGCAAACGTGTCGAGCAGGAAAAGAAAGAACGCGAGCGCGAAGAGGCAGCTGCAGCCGAGTCTAAGAAGCAGCGTGAGGCGCTCGAGGCTACTGAAGCTGCTGCAGCCGAGAAGCGTGCGCAAGAGGAGCGGGAGCGTGAATGAGCCAAGGCTGCACAAGCCTAGGCGCAGGCACTGGCAGCGCAGCAAGGTAGCAGCAGCAGCAGCTCCTCGTCCTCCTCATCGTCTTCGTCATCGGCTGCCGCCGGCACGGTCGCGAAGGGAGCCGACAAGAAAGACAAGCGCAGCAAAGACAAAAAAGACAAGCGCGGCTCGCGATCTGCATCGCGCAAGTCGAAGCGCAATACCGGCGACGACGACGACAGCGAAAACCTCGACGAACAGGAAATTGGTGACGCCGCGATGCAGCAGGCGCTGGCTGAGATGGCTTGAAAACCTTATCAGAAGGTGAAAGAACGCTACGGCAAGGACGAGAAGGGTCGGGATAAAGCTGCGAGTTCTGAGGGTGGTGAAGTTAAAGATTCCGAGTCGGACTACAAGGACAAAAAGCGCATGTCGAAAAAGGACCGGGAAAAAGAGAAAGGCCGAGAAAAAAAGAAAGCTAAGGCAAAGAGAGAGAAAGAGAAGATTCGCATCGAGCGGGAACGTCTTGAACTGGAGCTGAAGCTGAAGATGCTTCGCGCGAAGGAGCTTGATGTCGGAAGCGACTCGGACTCGGACGATAGCGGCTCGGACTCCGACTCCGACTCGGGTTCGAAAAAGAAGAAGAAGAAGTCTAAGACCGACGAGAGCCAGAGCGACGAAGACGAGAGTGGCGGCGGCAGCAAGGATAAGTCTTCTCACTCTCAGTCGCAAGACGAAGACGACGACGACGACGACGACGACTCGAGCAGCGAGTCCGAGCGCGCCAAGCGCCGCAGCAGCAAGCTGGCCAAGAAGAAGAAGGAGAAGTCGAAGTCGCGGAAACGCGACTCCAAGGACGACGAACGATCTAAGAGAAAATCGAAAAAGGACAAGAAGGACAGGCGCGGCTCGCGGAAGAGCAAGAAGAGCTCGTCCGCTTCGGAGAGTGGGAGTGGGAGTGATTCGGGTGATGAAAAAAATTCCCCGGCTCCGGCCGACGTGGGCGGCGTGAAGCGCTCACGGAGTCCGAGCGCCAACGTAGAGGGCGGAGGGAAACGCCACAAGGCGAAGCGTTAAGCGTGGTGAGCTTAAGGTGCTGACTAACGACCAAAAAAAAGATATAGTTATCCTCTCTTGTACAAAGAACAACACCAGAGTATGTTTCTAATCTCACCTCGCGTCTAAGTATGCATCTGAGGATGGCTTTTAGATTTTTAGCAATTGGATTTCAGTTTCACGAGAACACAGCAGCATTCGACACATTGTTTAGTTTCGACTTAGATAGAGAGTGCCAGCCAACGCGCGGCACTGTCATATGCGTATTTGTACGTCTACGAGTGGCAAAACAATATAGGAGCAACCTGTGGTATTTTGTTTCACCACGAAAAAATATTTGTTAGAAAAGTAGAACAAAGTAGTTGTACCAAAGTTGTACTTGATGAATATTGGGGAAAATGAATGTAAACTAGAACGAATGTGTGTACGAGCGACTAGCGGTAATCGGGTATTGTAAGTCAAATGAACAACTGGATGGGTGTATAGGTGGAACGCGGTAGGACTAAGCGCATACTGCATACGAAGGAAGGAGCAATTTAGATTGAGACAGACTGCACAAATGCTACTGACGATTTGATGTGTCTTCGATGAATTGTTCGATTTCACATGAAACTCGCTTGTCAACAAACCTGTGTGTCCGCGTCTGTCTTCTTTCAAAAGTGTTCGTGTCCGATTTTTTCTTGACCACTTTCAAAACTGAACGATGCACTTTCAACCTTTAGACACTGAGTCTGCACTGAGTCTGAGCGATTTAACCACTTCATCAACTCATTTCACAGTGTTACGGCAGAGGAAGAGAGTAGAGTTTGTTTCACCGACTCGCTGAATTCTAGAGCGAGAATACATATTCGAGTTCGAGTACAGTTTTGAATCATTGAGAGGGTACCATAAAGACAAATAAGATGTTCAATCGAATCTTCGGCCCGCGCAACGACAACACGCCGATGGAAATCCGCTCACTACGCGACGACGCCGCTCAAGTGGAGTAGTGATAGAGATAACCGGCGTCTAGATGGTAACGGTGGGGGCGGGTCCAGCAGGTCGTCGCTAGTCGGCGTTCATGCTGATGAGGATACGTATCAGTTTCCACCAGTCGATGATGATGTTCATGACGGTGGCACCGGCGAAGCCGGCTCCACAAGCAATTCGCGCAATGGCCATAACACGGGTCGCGGTCGCGGCGGCAGCGGTGAGTCTGACGAACAGAACTTTGACGGGTTGCAACCTGGCCTCGGCCATTACGTGGGTAATCGAGAACCGCAGTCGATCAACAGTGCGGCATCGTCATCTTGATCTTCGGGTGCAGGGCGCGGCAAGGGCTCAGGTGGCAAAGGCGGCTCTGGCGGTTCAATTAAGCGAACGGCGAG
>JACLAC010016902.1_pt1 | contig 47567 bp, 36 predicted proteins | sample 8027881 | NCBI WGS metagenome assembly JACLAC01 (sample SAMN15725517, study PRJNA655200) | protist metagenome | isolation source: fluorescence activated cell sorting (FACS) single amplified genomes of... | place: Spain: Blaines Bay Microbial Observatory, Mediterranean Sea | collected 2016-01-19 | reverse complement strand
ATCCTAAAAATCTCTCTGATAAACAACTTTATCAGATTGATCAATACGTACTGAGGGGTGGAAACCTTTTTATTGCTTTAGACCCCAATGCTAGAACCGAAGCCGCCACAGGAGGTCCAGCTCCACAAAGTTTTGCTAGTGATTTGCCAAGATTACTTGAGAACTGGGGAGTCCGTTATAATTCAAACCAAGTAGTTGGTGATCTCCAGCTTGCTACCTCAGTCAACAGTCAGAATGGAGTTTTAAGATACCCTCCATGGATTTCACTTGGTGTAGGCCAACTCGACCAACAGCACCCAATTACAAGTCAACTAGAGCAATTATTGTTCGCTGAAGCGGGAAATTTATCGCCATTAGATAATGCTACCACTATCTTTGAAGCCTTGATCAAAACCTCACCGAACAGCGGCAATATCGATGCGTTTCAACTACGCCTTGGAACCCCAGAGCAAATAGCTCGCAACATTCAGGTTGATGGGCAACAAAGAACACTTCTGGCCCAAATTCAAGGCACTTTTCAAAGTGCGTTTACTGAGGGAACACCTGAAGGAGTAAATGATGAATCCTTTGTGAAGGAATCGGAAGTAGTAAGAACCATTTTGTTAGCTTCAGACGTTGACTGGATGACAGACAGTTTTTCAATTCAAAGACTGAACTTACTTGGTCAAAGTATTGTCCAACCTACCAATGACAATCTTAACCTGGCTCTAAATATCATTGAATATTTGAGTGGCAACGATGCCTTGCGTGAAATCCGTTCCAGAGGACAGTTTCAACGTCCATTCACTCGGGTACTAGCTCTTCAACAAGAAGCCCAAATAAAATACCAACAGGAAGAAAACCAACTGCAAACCAGCCTAGATAAAGTCCAAAGTGAGTTAAATAATTTACTTCAGGACGTTCAGAAAGGAGATAAGGAAATTCTCTTGCCCAGAGAGGTTCAAGATCAAATTGCTAGCTTTCGAGAACAGGAACGCCAAACCCGGCGTGAGTTACGTGAAGTCAGGAAGATCCTTAGACAAGATATTGAAGAACTTGGTAATAATTTGCTTCTGGCAAACCTGTTAATCGTTCCAGGTTTTGTAGGCATCTTAGGTTTTTTGATTTATCGACGTCGGACAAACGGAGTTAGAACTTAACAAATGAATTTTCGAGGTTTTGAGAAATGAAAGGTTTCTCGCATTTCATGATTAGACTGCCAATAAATCAACAAAAGCTTTATCGCATGGCTGTCAAGAAAATTATAATACTTGTGGTACCACAATTTTTCTTGGGACTGGCATTCGCAGTCGAGCCAAATTGGGCTGTTCTTAAAAAAAGAGTTCAGCCGCACATACATAAAGGAGTTCTCTTAATTGCTAAGAGCGGTGAGCCTCGCTTACATTACACGAGTGATCTTGACAGAAATTGGATCCCAGCTTCGACATTGAAGGTTCCCCTGGCTCTATATGCTCTAGACGTGTGGGGAGAGGATCATCATTTCAAGACAGAGGTTTACCTTCGTGACAATCAAGATTTGTTAATCAGGGGCCTAGGTGATCCATTTTTTGTCTCTGAAGAGATACAAATTTTAGGTAGAGAGCTCAAAGGCAAAATCCCATCAAAGATGAGACACTTAATACTTGATAACTCAGCTTTTAAATTTCCACTTCAAGCAGATGGGGTTGAGAGGTCACGTAATCCCTACGATGCCCTAAATGGAGCTTTATTGGTCAATTTCAACACAGTATCTCTCGAAAAGAAAACAGATGGGACCCTGACTTCAGCTGAAAAGCAAACTCCACTTACTCCACTTACAATTTCTCTGGGAAAGCAAATCAACCCAGGCAAACATCGAATCAACCTAGCTCAAGATCCCTCTCTTGCACAACGATATTCAGGTGAATTGATGCAAGCCATCTGGAAGGAAAATGAATTAGAATTTACTGGGGAAATAAAAAATTCGCTAACACAGAAAAATGACAAATTTATCTTTCAGTACAAAAATTCCAAACCACTGAAAGAAATTCTCCAAGCAATGCTAAAGTATTCAAATAATTTTATTGCAAATCAAATTTTACTCTCTGCGTCACTGGAAAGAGAGCATTCATCGATTGATTTTGAAAGTTCAATCAAACCTTGGAAAAATTGGTGGCAAGATAAATTGGGAGTAAACCAAGAAAAAATAAGCCTAGTGGAAGCATCTGGGATATCTAGAAAGAATAGGTTGAGTGAGAAGGACATGCTGAAAGTATTGGAACTTTTACGAATGCATCCAAATCTACTTTCAGAGTATCAAGGATTAAAATCTAAGACTGGATCACTAAAAGGAATATATAGTTTGGTCGGATATGCAGGCAAGAAAGATGAGTGGGAATTTGCGCTATTCCTTGAGCAAGAAAAAAATACTAGGGAGAAGATCGCTAAGGAAATCTTTTCATTTTTCAGTCATGTTGCTGAGTAATTTTTCAAAATATTCAAGAAGTCCCTGGACCGTAGATTCTGACAATGTATTCAAGATAATCATCGGCAGCTCTTTGGTAAGCCCCTGGGGCTCCTAACATCTCACGTACACTCCCCATCTCATTTTTAATTGTTTGATTCGCAGCTTCATCATCCAAAATATGTCTAAGTTCTTTAATTAGATTTTCAGGGGTGAAATCGTCTTGAAGTAACTCTTTGACAACCTGTTTTTTTGCCAAGAGATTTAAAATTCCAAGGTAGGGAACAAGAGCAAGCTTCTTTGCAATCCAGAAACTTATTGGAGAAACTCTGTAGATCAAAACATAAGGTACAATGGCTAAACCCGCTTCCAGACTTGCTGTACCCGAAGCGACGATAGCTGCATCTGAGGCCTCTATACATTCCTCAAATTTCCCTTGCATGATTTTGATTGGCATTTCCCTCAACTGACCATTAATTTCTTGAAAATCCAAGCCATCAGCCAAGGGTAAAACAAAGTCAATATTCTGAAATTCTTCTCTCCTGACCGCTTCCAATATGATAGGTAAATGCTGGTGCATCTCACTTGGACGACTTCCAGGAGCTAGAGTTACCACCTTATTTTCTGAAGCAGTAAGGATGGTTTCCCTGAACCTTAATACTGTCTCTTCGGGTTGACGTTTTTTGACAAGAGGATGTCCCCAGAAATTTGCTTCAACACTAGTATTCTCATATAGTTCCAATTCAAACGGAAACAAAACAACCAACTTGTCAATGCAATCACAGATCTGTTTAAGTCGACCTTTGCGCCAAGCCCATACTTGAGGGCTGTTGAACATCATGACTGGAATACCCATTGACTTAGCTTTCTTAGCCAGTTTCAGATTGAAACCTGGATAATCAACCAAAAGTAGCGCATGAGGTTTTTCCTCTCGAATCGAATCAACTAGATTCCATAATATTTGATAAAGCCGAGGCAAATGACGTAAGACCTCTACAAATCCATGGACTTGTAAGGAATCAAGCATGTAGTAGGGTCTCAAACCCTGAGCTAACATCTTTTGGCCACCAACTCCGTATATTTCTAGATTAGACACACTTGGTCTAAGAAAGCGAATTAATTCAGCCCCGTGTTGGTCCCCCGATGCCTCCCCTGCTACCATTAGTAATTTTAAGAATTTCAAAGATCCTTTTCATTGAATGCTAGGCCAACTTCTGTAAAACCCGAATTTTTAAATACCAGCATCAACTTGATCAGATATCCGTGTTCAACACGCCTATCCAACTGCAGATAAACCACCCTGCTCCGAGGGATTGACTTTTCCTTATCTAGATATGCTTCAAGACTGGCGATATCATAGTCTTTTTCCTGAAAGAAAATTTTCTCATTCTGATCCACCGCAACGACCATATTTCCAGTTTGATTTTCTGGATTTTCCTGACGAAGATTACCCTGCGGCAGTTCAATTGGAAGTGAACGAGTAATTAACGGAGCAGAAATGATGAAGGCGATAAGAACAACAAGGAGGATATCAACGAAGGGTGTGACGTTTATATCTGTCAGCATTTGCTGACTTCTTTGGGAGCGTCTAGTTCTTCTTCTCATTTGTCAGGAGGAATTGCAGATGCAGGCGTTGAAGAAACTTTAATGACAGGCTCTCAATTTGTTCTATAGAATCACGAATGTAGGCATTGAAAAGGTTATAGGCAACTACCGCCGGGATAGCCGCAAAGAGCCCCGCACCAGTTGCTACCAATGCTTCAGAGATTCCTGGCCCTACAACCGTCAATTCTACAGATTGAAGTTGTGAAATTCCTTGGAAGGTATCAATCACTCCTAGAACAGTCCCTAACAAACCGACAAAAGGAGCCGTCACAGATATTGTTGCCAATGTTGATTGACCCGTGCGCAATTTAAGTTCTTCATGAACAACCATGGCCTCAAATGATCTATCTAATAACTCAATCAATTCAGAACGATACTCAATTTTAGAATGAGTAAGAGGTTTTAGCTGATCGATTTCTTGACTTGCATCGATAACAAATCTTTGAACAGGTCCTTCGGAACACTGTTTAGTTTGTTCAATGAATTGAAAGAGATTGTTCACTTCTTCAAAATTACGCAAAACGTCTTTGTTGGAGGATCGGTATTTTTTCCAAACTAGAATTTTACTGATAAGAATCGTCCAAACTGAAACAGAACAGATCAGCAGCAGCAGCAGGATGCTAATGGCAAGCGGTCCTGACTGCTGCAGAGATTGGAGCAGTGGGGACATTTAGATCATGGACGAAGTAGGAAGGTAAACTGAACTCGCCGGTTCTGACTCCAAGCTTGTTCATTGGATTGGGGTACTGCAGGGAACTCCTCCCCAAAACTTACCGTTTGGAGTGTACCTGGATCAGCAACGTAAGCTTTCAGCAAATCTTTTACAGAATTTGCTCGCTGATGTCCAAGAACCAGATTGTACTCCTCGTTTCCCCTCTCATCTGCATGTCCTTCAACTTGAAGAACCATATCCCCTCTTCTCTCGAGTTCACGGAGTAGATTACGGGATATTTGGAGAAGTCGGTCTTTAAATTCGTTACGAACTGCGCTTTTATCGAAATCAAAAAAGATTCTTGGCATCAGCAAATCTGCTCGCTCGTCGCGAATTGGAGGAATTCCCAGGTTTTGGTATTCTGCTAATTGAGTATGAATCGCGTCCAACAAGCGGCGTCTCTCATCATCACTCATGGAAGTGATCAACGCAGTGTTTTGACCGGGAGCGGCGAAGCTTCCGTCTGGATTTAGCAGAGCCCCGCTTAGAAGATTGTCAGAGTCATCTGTCTCTGACATCTCTTTTTGCTTGGCTTCCAGCCTCTTCATCAGTGCTTCTCGCTCCAACTGCCTTTGACGATAGGCTTCATCGGGATCTCCAGTTTCTACAGTTCCAGCTACCTGCTCCAATGCAGAAACAGGCTTCTTTGCAATTTCACTCAGATCGCTTTGGTCACTGATGGCGCTGAGTTGAGTGGTTTCAACACTTTCTGGAGGCTGGGGAGGGAAGAGATAGTCCGTACAACTAGACAAGGCCACCAGAAAACTACCCAGAACCAATGATTTTTTTCTTCTGGCAATATTTCGCATGCGCGTTCAGTTAGATCAATTGTTTGTCAAGAACCCACCAGTTGTGAGCTAATTCAAATTTCTTCACATCATGCAGGACCTGAACCCAAATATAAATCTACATTTTTGAAGTTCACGCATAATTTTGTGTATTTAAAGATTTGTGAACTAATTTTAACTGTGAAATTAAAATTTATCTCTGCAAAATATCAGGATATTTAGATCAAGAAAATGGTGAAAAGATACGAAATGGATTTTTGAAATTTCATAAACCTTGCACGCGAAACTTCATTAATTTCTAAATCTCCAATCATTGTGAATAGTTCAGGATCAAACATGCTTTCAGATGAAGAAAGACAGGAATTAAGAGAACTTCCAGAAGTCAGAGAGACTCACAAACTTTTTGACAAGATGAGGATCGACCTGGAAAAACTTCATGGTCAACTGAGCTCATATAAGAAATCGGTCCCTTCAAATCAGTTTCTTCGTCAGGTTGTGCAACGTAAGAGAGAACCTGTAGATCCAAATAATGTCAAAAAGCTTGAAATGACAGGTGCAAGGCTCGCTGCAACTAGCACTATCCAGAGTATGAAAAAATTTAGTGGCTCATTGGAGGCGGATCCATCCAATTCCAAGGTTCGAATCGAAATGGTCTCTGATTTTCTTAGGAAGGGTGCCCACGAAGGTGTTTTACAGTATCGAGACGCTTTCATGCTCTCGATGATGGAAGCTGATGATATGATTCTAAACACCGAAAAGCTCCGTCTAGCAATGAAGGCGCAAAAGATTTATTTGGGCCATCTTCTCTTTTTTTTACAAGACGATCTTCATATTCAAAAACAGGATAAAGAATCAAAGGCAGATTTTATAGCCTTAGCAAACCATATCAAGTACTTAAAAGAAGTTATTAAGATTTTACCTTATCATAATTTCGACACAAAAGAGTCCATTGAGATGGATAAAAAGAAATTATTGAAACTCAATCGGGCACAACATGAAGAAATACTATCACCCATTTTAGAAGGTATTTCCGCCTTACCAATGGCTTCAAAAAACAAATCTGTTTTAGTAGAAGTCTTAGAAGAAACGAAAAAGTCTATTCCGCTTTCTGGTTACTATTTAAGTCGATTTTATCGTAGAACGGCTCAGATTAACTTAATTGGCACTATGACAGGCGACAAGGAACAAGCTAAAACTACTGTTGAGAATTTATCAAAGTCGATGAGAGCAATCATGGAAACCCTTCCAATGATGAAGAAAGCTACAAGGAAAGATCTTAGTCCTACGGTTAGAGAATTTGCTCTGATTTGTTTAATGGTCTACCAATATCTACCAAAATTAGGAGGCTCTTTAAATTCTGACCACTTTAAACGAATGGAACATGCTGAAAAATTGTTGACCAGAATTCATGACGAAAGAGGAGTCAGTACTCTTCAACAGCAGCTTCACAACGCAATTGAATATGTAAAGACTAAACCAATACAAGCCCCGGATCGTGGCAGAAAGTCTCGTGAGGAGAGAGAAGCCGCAGAAGCAGTACCAACCTTCTTTAAGGGCGATGTGCCTGAGGAGAGGGATTTCAAATCAAACAAAGATGAAAAGGAAGTACAATCAAATATTTTTTCTCGAAACCTTCCTAAGGACAAAGAATTTTAAAGTCAAACTTCTGAAAAAATTGGTGGATTTGATTCAAGGAAAAATTTTATTCATCTTTTCAGAAAGGGTTTTTGCGTCGAACGGTTTGACAATGTAATTGTTAACGCCTGCCTTTGCCGCGGCAACAATATTCTCCTGAAGTGCTTCAGCAGTCACCATTAGAATTGGAAGGTGCTTAAGTTCTGAGTCAGAACGAATCATTCTCACAAGTTCTAGTCCTGTCATTTTAGGCATATTCCAATCCGTTATAACGAAGTCGATCTTCTCTGATTTTAATTTTTCTAGTGCTGTGGTTCCGTCGTCTGCTTCGATTGTGTTACTAAAACCCAATTGACGAAGGATGTTCTTAACAATCCGGCGCATTGTCGAGAAGTCATCCACAACCAAGATAGTCATGTTTGGATCAGTAGACATAAGATCAATCTTTCACATCGTGTTGGTAAACTGCTCTACATCATGCAAAGCGAATTAGAATCGTGTGGAGTGTCAGTAGTAGACTTCAATGAGATTAAGGTTGGTTCGTCCTCGGTATTCCACCTTCAAATATCCTCATCTTTTTTGAACGTAAGGGTTCTGGGTAAACTTTGAAACGAAAGTACTTATTTGGTCCTGCTTCGTGCACAACCTGATGTAGGCCCTCATAATCAAATTTTTTGTTTGGAATCGGTTCTCGATCAACTATTTGAAAAATCAAATTTTTGACAATCCTACCAGTTTTTGGTTGAGATATGTTAGTAGTATTTTGTCCGAATAAATTTGATGAAAAAATCAACAGGGCCACATAGAGCCACATTTGGCGTAACATGAACAACTCCTAGAAGAAAGAGTTAGTCTTGTAGCGCCCGAACCTCCATGTACGGTCGCGGTTAATTCATTTTTTAGTAATTCATTTTCTGTTTCAGGCGAACTCTTGGGTTTGGCGGAGTTCTTGGTGCAAGAGCCCTGTCGCAAAGCCCATGGTCATTGTAGTTAATTACCCTTCGCAGTGGTGGATCTGCTGATTCGAAAGTGCAACTGTCAATTTGATGTTGCCAGTGAGTTGCACATCCGCCAAGCACTATAACTGAAAATATTATAGGGACGAAGAAAGAAAAATTAAATCCGAATTTACTCATAATTGATTTTCCAAACAAGGAGATTTCTGGAGATGCTTGTGAGTTTGAAAATCGCTGCGACTCTTGATGGAAAAATTGCCACTAGTTCTGGCGTTTCAAAATGGATCACAAGTCCAAATTCGAGGCGACTGGTACATCGATTGCGTCATGAGCATCAAGCCATACTGATTGGAAGTGAAACCCTGTTAAAAGACAATCCCTCACTCAACACACGCGGTATTCAACAAGGCATTTCTCCGACTAAAATTATAATGGACGGACGTGGTAGAATGCCAAGACAAGCAAAATGCTTGCGAAACGATGAATCTAAAACTATTTGGGTCGTTGGTAGAAATGTGCCTAAGCAAGATTGGGAAACTCTATCAAACCTTGTTAGGTTAACAAGCCCAGGTGTTCATGCAGAGATATCATGGCTATTGCCCCAACTCGAAAAATTAGGGATCCAATCAGTTCTTGTTGAGGGAGGGGCTAAGGTACACGCAAGTTTTCTCAAGTCAAAGCTTGTTGATAAAATTTATCTTTTTTTAGCTCCACGCATTCTTGGTGATGAGGGTCTCTCGTGGTGTGGTGCACTTGGAATTGAAAAATTGATTGACACCCTGAATTTTAAAATTGTTAGAACAGAAATACTAGACCCTGATTTGTTATTAGAATTAAAACCAATTGAAAGGTTGAATGACTGAAGTTCTAAGAATTGATCCAATTGAAGAAGCTATCGCGGATATTAAAGCTGGCAAGATGATTGTTCTAATCGACGATGATGATCGAGAAAATGAAGGAGATCTCGTTTGTGCAGCACAGATGGTAACTCCTCAAATAGTAAATTTTATGGCAACTCACGCCCGAGGATTAATTTGTTTAGCATTGGATACTCAACGAACAAAGCAATTGGATTTACCCCTGATGGTGGCACATAATCAAACAGAACATGGCACAAACTTTACAGTAACAATCGAAGCTGCAGAGGGCGTATCTACTGGAATATCTGCAGCTGATCGAGCACAAACGATTCTAACTGCAATGAAATCCGATGCTTCTCCAAAAGATTTAGTAAAACCTGGTCATGTATTTCCCTTGAAAGCCAATGAAGGTGGTGTTTTAAAACGGGCAGGCCACACTGAAGGTGCTGTTGATCTTTCTAGAATCGCCGGATTTAGACCAGGGGGGGTAATCTGTGAAATAATGAATTATGATGGTTCCATGGCTAGATACCCTGAGCTTCGTCGCTTTGCTGATCAACACGGATTGAAGTTATCAACTATTGCTGATCTGATAAAATATCGTACCCATTATGATAGCGTCGTTAAAATTGAATCAGAGGCGAAAATGCCTACTCAATTTGGCAATTTTAAAGTAGTAGGATTCTTCAGTGAAGTTGACAATAAAGACTATGTTGCCTTGGTAAAAGGACAATGGTCCAAAGAAGATGCTGTTTTAGTTCGAGTTCATTCTCAATGTTTAACTGGAGATGTGTTTGGATCTCAAAGGTGTGATTGTGGACCTCAACTGCAAAGTGCTATGGAAATGGTAGAGGCTGAGGGCAGAGGTGTCATTCTATATTTACCGCAAGAGGGAAGAGGAATAGGGTTGCTCAATAAAATAAGAGCTTATCGGCTTCAGGAAGAAGGAATGGACACTGTGGAGGCCAACCATCATCTGGGTTTTAAAGACGACCTTCGTGATTACGGACTGGGTGCTCGTATGCTCAGCTTGTTGGGGGTACGAAAGATGCGCTTGATGACAAATAACCCCCGAAAAATCGTTGGTATTGAGGGGCATGGGCTTAAAATCATTGAAAGAGTTCCTCTCGAAAAAGGGCAGCATCCTAACAACGTTAATTACTTAAAGACCAAACAAGATAAACTTGGACATTTGATTAAAAAAAATGGTGGGGCAACACCATGATAAAATTGTTCGCGACCCGGGTAATTATTTCCCTAACGGCTACCATAATCTGCTTTGGTTGTTCCACAACGGACTACTGGGCTTTGCACCCCATTTATGAAAATTTAGGGGAGACACCCCCACAGCTACGACAAATACTGTCAGATTCATATCGTAAAAATGAAATCTATCGAGACTACAATACGAAAATGATTGCTGCTGGATTGTTTCGTAGTGAAGACTACAGGCAGTTTTTAAACGATTCTTTAAAAAGTTCATATCAATTGGATGAAGCTGCGAGTCTAGAAATTTCACTTGAGCATAAGCAACAATTTGCCAATCAATTTGATTTTTTATTGATGATTTATTCAGGAAGTAACAAGAAAATTGACTTTGGTAAAAAAGATTCTCTCTGGCAGGCACAACTTTATGATGATGATGGAGATAAAGTGGTTCCTATGGAGATTCAAAAAATAAAAAACACTGATCAGGAGAGATTACTTCTAGGCAGATATCTAAAAGATTTGGATCGTTGGATAGAAGTCTTCAAAATCAGTTTTCCAAAATTAAACAAACTCACAACAGGGGTAAAATTGGGACCAAAGCCCTTCAAATTGGAGATAACTAGTCTTGAGGGTCGATTGGAATTCAGCTGGGAAGACTCCAAGAAATTCTATTAAAATCAAATTTCCAATAGAGGAGAAATAAGCTAGTATTTTTTGTATCCTAATGCATTTTTTATTGATTCTTAAATATTTTGAAAGATTTTCATTTTAGTGACAACTAAGACAAATAAGAACATATTTAGACTTATTTTGATATTTAACTATTCAGTTTTTCAGATTAACCTCCTCCCTCGACTTCAGAATAAATGTTTAAAAAAATTGTAATCTGGTATCAATGCTTTATGGCTTAACATCTGATATAATTTGTAAAAAAATCGTTTGATTTCAAAATTCGATTCTCGTAAGGTTTCTTCCAATGGTTCAACATGAATCAAAACGTTGCTGAATTGAGAGGCAGCAACGTACCCTCCTCTCGCACTAGATTACTGCTGGACGCAACACTAAAGGCTTGATAGAGCCTCTTCCATCGACGGATTCAAATCTTTACAAATTACCTGCTGATTTGACCAGCAAGACTGCCACTCATGATTTGGCCAGCCTAGAGCTAGTCAATTGTTTTCATTAGGAAACTCCTCAAATTTTTGAGTTTCCTAAATTGATCAGAAAAAATTCGCTATACGAACTTATCCTGAAGGATTACTCCCACGGCATTACTTTTGATAGGTGCAGAGTGATCCTCCAGCTTCTTCGGACTCTGGGGGAGTTCGGTGGGGCAATATGGATATCCAATTGGACTTGGATGCTGAGTAAAAGATGGATCTTGACAACAACCGATGGAAAATCTGCAAGTCTAGGCTGAGGGAATTGCTTCCTTCAGGTTGTAGATCTAATTGGTTGGATGCCCTACTACTGGTGAAAATCACCCCCAAAAAGGTAGTTTTCGCCGGAATCCCCCACGAACTACATCGACTTGATATAAAGAATAATCACGAAGGTCATCTTAGGTCTGCACTTGCAGACTCCTACCCTGAATTCGGTGAATTTAGTCGAAGGAGATTTGAATACCTAGTTGGTTCTAGAGGAACATCAAAACTAGCTGTTCAAGAAGAATTTCTCTTCGAGAGTCAAGAAGGCGAAAATTTCTTTAAAAATGATGTGCCAGAGGTTGGCGCCTACAAAAAAGCCAGTCCATTAAGTATTATTGCAAATTTCGAATCCTGCCGATTCAAGAACTTCGTAATCTGTGAATTTAATCAATTAGCCTTTAAAGCTGCAGAGCAGGTCCTTCTGAATCCTGCCAAAAGCTTTAACCCCTTCTTGATTTATGGAAAGGAGGGTACTGGAAAAAGTTATTTGCTCCAAGCCCTTGCTAAAGAGTGGCTTATAGAGCATCCTGAAAATAAGCTGATGATGTTGAATGCTGAAAGTTTTCTTAATCAATTCATTCAAGATATTCGAAGCAACCAGATGTCTAAATTTCGTGATAAATTCAGAAACACAGACATTTTGATCTTGGAAGATGTCCAAGTATTAAGCAGCTCACCCCAATGCCAGCAGGAACTAAAACACACTATAAACACCCTGAAGGAATCAGGTAAACAGATTATTCTTTCAGCAAACAATCTTCCTAGCAGAATAACAGGGCTCAATTCTAATCTTGCCAACAGATTAGAATCTGGGTTATCAATTGATTTACCATCTCCAGATCGCAAATCTTGCCTTCAGATACTTCAGAATAAAGCGAAAAATTCACAAATTGAACTAAACGAAGAAATTTGTCATTATATAATCAATAATTTACCTCCTAATATTTGTCAGTTGGAAGGGGTTTTAATCCGTTTGGGCGCACACTCATCACTTATGGGAGAGAAAATTTCTTTGGAACTGGCAAAAAAATTAATACCCAACGCTGACGAAATGAGCCGTGGTCACCAGCAAACTGTTAACAATGAAACTTACACTTTCGATAGTTCAGAAGACGAAGTTATTAAGCATGTCTGCCATGCATTTCGTTTGAGTTTGAAAGATGTCAAATCCGGTAGAAGAGACCAAAGAGTAATAAAAGCTCGTCAATATATAGTCTACATATTGACAAAAGATTTCGGGATGTCATTAAGTCAGATCGGCCAATTTCTGGGTCGTAGCCATTCAACTATTCACAATGCTTTGAAGAATGCCCAAAAAAGTATGGAGATTGATGAGGTCTATAGGCATCAAATAATTTCGATTCGTAAAGGAATCAATTCTTTAAGTAACCAACTAGTACCCCCACAAACTTTACAATCTTCAGAAGAAACCTTATTCAACTTACCAGATTTTACTCTTAAAGCTGGTTCAATCTAAGAAATCAATCCTCTACCCCACTTCTCTTTGGAGAAACAGACTCATCTCGATTCTCTGTCTGCGATATTACTGCCTTTTTTACCAATAAGATTATATATTTAACAACTGAAATCAGCTTATCATTGCCCATTTTTATCTCTATCTAATCTCTGGAACGATTAAGCCTTCAAACTTGTTCATTTCTTTCTTCAAACACCTTCCGTATCTAACAGGCATTTTTTTACTTTTTTTCCTATTTGGAAGAACAGTTGAAACTAAGGCTGATGATCAACTTCGATGGCTTCTTCCCAGTAAAATTAGAAATCTTGACCCACATGCATATCAAAATTTTGAAGAAGAAATTTTGCTATATCAGATCTATGAAAAACTCTTTTCTCAAGATGAAGATTTGATTCCCAATCCGAACCTTATAGAAAGATTAAAACAACTGAGTCCGACAAGATGGGAATTCACTTTAAGAGAGAATGTTCGGTTTCACAGCGGGTCATTGCTGAAAGCTGAAGATGTAGTATTTAGCCTCCACAGAGCAATGGGAATTGGATCTTCAGTTCGACCGCATACAACCAGTTTCGGTAGTATTGCTTCAATAGATGATTTTCGTTTCCAAATTTTATTAGATAAACCGAACCCGTTGCTACTTGTTCAATTGGCTCAGATCAACATCGTCTCAAAATCTTGGATTGTTGAGAGGTCTCTTACTGAGATTGATACTTCGAGTGAAAATCATTTCTTTGAAACAAATGGTACGGGGCCTTTTAAGCTTAACCAGATGGAAGGTAAAACTCTCAAACTTTTCAAAAACATGTCCTGGTGGAAATCTTCTGAAAGTCTAGTTGAAATTATCGAGATTTTGCAGGAACCTAAAGTAGTTCGGCAGAGGGAGATGCTCGAAGATAATTTGGTCGACTTTTTGGTGCCCGTTTCAACCCAACAAGTTGATTTACTTAGTCAGAACGAAAAAATTATCATGCATGAGCGCCCATCTCTTAGAACAATTTTTCTAGGTTTTAAAATTTCTTCGGGGACCCATAAATCAGTCCTTTTGAACCCATTTGAAAGTATCGAAGCGCGAAGATTTGTTAAATCTAGCCTGCAATTAGAGGAGTTACTTTCTAGGGTCTATAATCGGCAAGGTATTCTTAGTGAGCACATTGTTCCACCTGATGCCCATGGTGGCCCTACATATCAAAATCCAAATAAAATCAACCTTCTGGGATCTTCGATTCAAAATATAAAGCATTCACTTGAGCTAAAAACTAGCAAATTAAATTTAGATTGCCCAAATGATCGATACGAGAACGTGAAACTGTTGTGCAGTGAAATTCAGAGACAACTAGAAAAATCAGGGGTTCCCATAAAACTGAATCTGCGCTCAAGTGATGAGCATTTTGAAGATCTTCGTCAAGGAAAATCCAACCTCTTTCTCATGGGTTGGGGACTACCCACTTATGATTCCCACTACATGTTGAATTACCTTTATCGTTCTGGAAGTAGTTGGAATTTCACGGGCTACTCCAATCCTTTGGTTGATCAGTTGATTGGCGCAATTGATCAGGAATGGCAGCCAAGTTTACGTGAAAAAATGCTGAATTTAACATGGGCAATTCTAGATAAAGAACTTCTTTACTTTCCGCTTATCCATCCAAACTTCATTTGGGCAACAAGAAACAACTGGAGCATTCCTGTTCGCCCTGATGGAATTCCGCTTCTATATAAAGCTCAAAATGATCCAGAATCCTAACATTTGAGTTATCTGAAATGGATACTAAATCCGTTCAATACGACGAAACCAAAATTATTACACTCTCGTCACTGGAGCATATTCGGAAAAGGCCTGGAATGTACATTGGCCGATTAGGCAATGGCTCACAATCCAGCGATGGAATCTACATCCTTCTGAAGGAATTGATTGATAACGCAGTTGATGAATACATCATGGGCCATGGCAAGCGTATAGAAATCAATCTAAAAGAAACTGTAATGAAAGTCCGTGACTACGGCAGGGGTATCCCATTAGGAAAATTAGTGGAATGCGTTTCTAGCATTAACACAGGGGCAAAATATAATAGCGAGGTGTTCCAGTTCAGTGTCGGTCTGAATGGCGTTGGGACTAAAGCAGTGAACGCGCTTTCAGAGAGCTTTGAGGTAAGTTCAGTCCGTGATGGCGAAAAGGCATTTGCGAAGTTTACTAAAGGTGAGTTGGTAGATGAAGGCCGTACAATTTCCAAGGAACGGAATGGCACTGAGGTTCGCTTTATACCTGATGAATCTATTTTTTCAAGGTTCCATTTTGATTTCAGACTAATCGAAAAACAGCTTTGGAACTACGCATACTTAAACCGTGGTTTGAGCCTCATTTTTAACGGTGAAAAATTCAAAGCTGAGCGAGGTTTGCAGGAAATGTTGGAAAAAGAGGTTGGTGACAAAGAACTCTATAAAATTCTACATGTACAAGTTGACTTGCTAGAGTATTCCCTTACACACACTGAACTATATGGAGAAACGAATTTTAGTTATGTGAATGGGCATTTTACAAGTGACGGAGGAAGCCATCTCAGTGCTTTTCGAGAGGGAATACTGAAGGGAATTAATGAATTTTTTAAAAGCAGTTTTCAAGGGCCAGATGTAAGAGAGGGAATTGTTGGTGCCGTCGCTGTAAAGATTCAAGAACCGATCTTCGAATCACAAACAAAGAACAAGCTTGGTAATACTGATCTTCGATGGATTGTCACGCAAGTCAGGGACAGCTTGGTAGATGCTCTTTTTAAAAATCCAGACGCTGCTGAAGCTCTCAAAAGTAAGGTTCAACTCAATGAAAAAGTTCGCAAAGAACTTTCCAACGTCAAAAAAGCGGTTCGTGAAAATGCTCGCAAAACAGCTCTCGCCATTCCCAATTTGAAAGACTGTAAGTTTCATAGAAACGATTCAAAGAATCATAATATTGAAAGCATGATCTTTTTGACCGAAGGGCAGAGTGCTGGTGGGAGTATGATCAGCAGTCGAAACGTTGAAACCCAGGGCATCTTCTGCTTAAAAGGCAAACCGCTTAATTGCTTTGGACAAGGTAAGGAAGCTCTCTACAAAAATGTAGAACTTTACAACATTATGAAGACCTTAGGAATTGAAGACTCTGTTGACGACCTACGGTATGAAAAGGTAATCCTAGCTACGGATGCAGATGTTGACGGCCTTCATATACGCAACCTGCTTATAACTTTCTTCCTTCAATACTTTGAAACATTGGTGCAAAGAGGACATCTGTTCATTTTGGAGACACCTCTTTTCCGTGTCCGCAATCAAAAAACAACCAAATATTGCTACAATGAAGGTGAGAAAGATTCTGCAATTACTCATCTGAAAAGTGGAAAGCATTTTGAGATCACTAGATTCAAAGGACTTGGAGAAATTTCACCAAAAGAGTTTGGGCCTTTCATTGGGCCTGAGATGCGCTTACAAGCTGTACGCGTCGAGCACCTACAGGAAGTCGACGGATTGTTAAATTTTTACATGGGGGCCAACACAAATGAGCGTCGTCAGTACATCATAGAACATTTGGTCTAATCCTCTTATCACCTCAAAAGTTGAAAAATCCTCTACATGATGCTTCACTCCTATGGGACTATGGATTCCCCTTTGACATATTATCCTGCTGTCTTTCTTTGAGCCATTATCTTCAGATTCTAAGTTTTCATACAAAAAAATGAGATCGATATGAGAGAAGCACTTCAAGCACTTCTTGAAAATAGCACCAAGCGAAATGTTTCCGAGGAAATTCTTAGCTTTGATGAATACCTCCAACTCGTTCAACAAGAACCCTGGGTAACTCGAGACACTTTTCAGCTTCTCCATGACATGTTGCTATCTTCAGGGGTAGACCACGCTATCAGTCCAGGGAAACCAATTAAACATCATTATCAATTTTTTGAAAATTCTGATCGGGTTGGGGATTACATTGTTTTTGGCCAGCAAAAAGCTAAGGAAAATTTAGTTGAGAAAATTAACAATGCCAGTCGAGGGCTAGAAGCTTCGAAACGCCTTTGGATTCTTTTAGGACCACCCGGAGCCGCTAAATCAAGATCAATGGAAGGAATCAAACTAGCCCTCAAACAATACTCTCAATCAGAGGAGGGTAAAACTCATACCCTACTGCTGCCAACTATTGACAAAAGGCTCAGGGATCAGGCTCTATTTGAAGAGGAAGGCATCTTTTATCTTCAAAGTCCCTTGTTTGAAAAGCCTCTGCAAGTTCTCCCAGAGGAAACCAGAAAAGCATTTGCGAGTGAGATCGTAAGTGGAATGGATCAAGAAATCCTAAGAGAATGGTTGGCAAATCATCCTCATTATGACAAAGAATTCAGCATAACGATCAGTGGTAGACTTTCTCCATACAGTGAGTATGTTCTACGTGATTTCATGAGAACGATGGATGTTTCCTTCTCAGAGCTTCTACCTTATTTGAAAGCGAAGCGCATGGTTTATGATGCTCGCACCAAAAACGGGATTGGCTCTTACACTCCAAGAGATGAAAAAAGTCAGGAAGCTGGATCATTGGTTGGAAATATTGATTACAGCCTCCTACCACGATTTGGTAGTGAGTCTCACCCACTGGTTCATGATTATAAAGGTGAATTGTGTGCTGGAGCAAACGGATTAGTAGAAATTCATGAAATCTTGAAGCTCTCGGACAAATTTCTTTATGAATTACTTTTTGCAACACAAGATCGCTTCTTTAAACCTGAGGGGCAACCACCGATTCCCTTCAATGGGGTCATTATTGGACATACAAATTTTCATGAGTTCAATATGTTCATGGAAAATGCGACATTTGAAGCTTTAAGATCCAGGACCACATTCATTGAGATGCCTCTTTCTGTTGATTTCAAGCAGGAGCAGATGATTTATGAGTTCACCTATTCAAACAGCCATAGAAACTGGAAGAAGGAAAAGCAGCATCTCGCTCATGTAGCGCCGCACAGCCTTACCTTGTTGAGTCTGATGGCCGTCATGTCCAGACTCTACGAGTCAAAGCAGAACCCAAATATGACTCTTCTACAGAAAGCTTTGATCTATGCAGGTCGTGCTGATAGCGGTGTAGATAACAACATGGCCCGAATTATTTTAGATGAGTTTTCTTTCATTAAACCATCCGAAGGGACCTTTGGCTTAGATCCACGGTTCATACAAAATGTTTTTGAAAATACAGAACATTTTCAAATCAATGAATTTGCTGCAAACCTTCAGCGACTTATGCAGGAGAGCGGTGATCACGCCATGTTAACTTCGATTGCCCTAGAAAATCCTTGCGTAACTCCGCTGGATTTGTATTTACGAACGGAGCATTCGATAAAGGAATCCTATGCCCAGCAAAAAACAAAACTGAATCACTACGTTGAGAAAATTTTACCTCAAGCCAAAAACTGGATTATGGGACAAATCGCAAGTGACGTGTACAGTGCAATCCTTAGGGATGACTCTGTTTTGGAGACAACCTGGAAGAAATATACAGATCATGTGCGTGCCTATGCTCTAAATACCAAAGTGAAGCATGAGGTCACACAGACTGATGTACAACCCGATGAAAAGTTCATGCAAACTATCGAGCAATATCTTGGAGTGCCAGATAAAGATGTCTTCCGTAAAGAACTTAGTGACGCAATTGCTAGTGTCAACCACAGAGTCATTCTCTCTGATGAACCTTCCTATCAGAATGCAATAAAGAAATATGTGTTCGAGAATGAGTTTAAATCTGGAGAAAACATGAAGCTTTTGGGGTGGATCAAGAGTGGCACCAGTACCGCTGTTGTGAATGATAAAGAACAATCCAGACTGAATGACACCATTGGATACCTTGTCGAAGTCAAGGGATACTGTGGTAAGTGCGCTTTCCAAGCCCTTACCATCACAGCAAATGCCTCAAGTATTGTCCTTTGATGCCTTTTCGGCCGATTAAGCATCGGCCAAATATTCAATAATATTTCTAATAATTCAGACAGATTTATGTCATCAAAATACAAAGTGCTTATCACAGGAGCTTTGCATCCTTTAGCACTTGAACTTCTTGAATCAGAACAAGATATTCTGGTCGAATATGCCCCGGATTTACCAATGACCAAGATTAGAGAGATAATTTCTGATTTTGATGGAATTATAACCCGCTCTGAAACCCCGGTAGATCATGAATTAATTGATCGGGCATCTTGTCTAAAAGTCATTGCGAGAGCAGCAGTAGGAATTGCCAACATCGATGTAGATTATGCAACCCATAAAGGTATTCTTGTTTTACACAGTCCCGGGAAAAACACTAATTCAGCTGCTGAATTAACTCTTGCACTTCTTTTAGCAACTGTCAGAAACCTAGTTCCAGCTCATCACAGAATGAAAGAAGGTGGTTGGGATCGGCATCAATTTAGTGGAACAGAGTTGATGAATAAGACCATTGGCTTGATCGGGCTTGGAAATGTCGGACATCGTGTAGCTAAATTTTGTAGAGCCTTCGATATGCGTGTGATGGCTTACGATCCCTACATTGCTGATGAGGTTTTTGAACGCCACGGAGTGTTGAAAAGTACACTGAAAGAAATTTTTCAGAAAGCAGATATTCTAAGTGTTCACACACCGAAGAATAAGGAAACCATAGGGATGATTGGTTCTGAGGAACTCAAATCCATGAAGGATGGTGTCGTGATCATCAACGCAGCACGAGGGGGAATCATCAACGAAAATGATCTCTTGAAATCTTTGCAAACGGGGAAAGTGGGAGGAGTTGGTATAGATACTTGGGAAAAAGAACCTCCTGTCAATAACCTTTTTGCGAAATTACGCAATGTCGTGATGACTCCTCATATTGGTGCATCAACTACCGAAGCCCAATTGAGGATCGCAGAATCAGTGGCAAGTCAGGTACCAAAAGCTCTGAGAGGTGAAGTAGTGGACTTTCCAGTAAACATGCCGAGAGTACAGATACTGGAAGGTGATCTTGTTTCAAGTTACACAACACTTGCAGAAAAGATGGGATCATTTGCTTCACAATATATGCGCTTTTCACCATCATTTCTGAACCTAAAGTATCGGGGCACCCTTGCAAAGCAAAACGTTGCACTACTACGCCTTTGTTTTTTAAAAGGTTTTCTTAGCCAACATCATGAAACGGTGAGTTTTGTAAATGCCGAGCAAATTGCTCAAAGAATTGGTCTACGGATTGAAGAAGAGAAAGATCATCATTTTAGTGACTACGAAAACGCTCTGAAGTGTACTTTAAGTAAGCACGAAGAAGAGTTTACGATTGGTGGGGTCGTTTTCAGTGGTCCTCACCCTAGGTTAACACTAATAAACGGATTTTTATTAGAAATGGCTCCCACTGGAACGATTTTGACCATCAAAAATAATGACAGACCAGGAATAATTGGAGCCATTGGAGCCTGTTTGGGAAAACACAATGTCAATATAGATCAGTTCAATTTAGGTAGAGACCAAAAAGGCGGAGAGGCGATGGCGCTGCTGAGAGTCGATGAGGATATCGAAAAAAATGTACTTAGAGAATTAGAGAGTCTACCAAATATAAATTTTGTTTGTAAAATAAAACTCTGATCAGTTCAAAAATGACTGAGTTAAAAAGAAAATATTATTTTAAAATAAAGTTTTTTGTCACACTTATTCTGTAGATCAATGAGTTATCAAATCAATTATACCTCTAAAATTTTATCTCTTGAGCAAATACCTGGAAAAACCATAAATAGGAAGAGTACATGCAGCTAATCAATTTTCTGTCAAAACTCATTCACCGAACTTAGGAGCTTTCACAGAATTGTTGCTGGCGATATTGCTTATGCTTAGCGCACTTACAGGCGCGAGCTTGATCGCTATTTTTTCTTCCGCAAAATATTTCAATTCCACCACCACGGATCTTTTTATTCATCCACATCAAGCCGTATTTCGCCTGAACATAGGCACGGGAATTCTGAACCTCATACCTAATTACAAGATTTTAACCATCCATGAAACCAGGCTTCGACTGGCTTCTCCAATCCAACGAAATGGACTAATTCCGGGTAGAGCAAGGCTTACCATGACCAATCCCATCAGTACCTGGGTCCCATATCTTTTATTGAATTCAATGAACTTTCTATGTGTGGCGTGCGGTAGAAAATAGGGCCAGACAGAACTTCCATCAAGGGGTCCAATAGGGAGCAGATTGAAGAGGCATAGATTCATGTTGATTAAAGAAAACCAGATAAGCAGTTCGCTTAAAGGGAAATTCCAGATTGTTTGCCATCCTCCCTGAAGGCTCATCCCTAACATCCAAGCTCCCAAGCCAGCTAGGATTAGATTGCTTAACGGCCCTGCCGCAGAAACATATAGATCTGCATTTCTGATCCTAAAGTTTCTAGGATTTACCGGTACCGGCTTGGCATATCCAAAGCCAGCAAATATGAGCATTATGCTACCAAACAAATCAAGATGTGCTAGCGGATTTAACGTCAATCTCCCTAAATACTTTGCAGTCTGGTCTCCGCACAGATAAGCTACCGCAGCATGGGCGAATTCATGGAAAGTCAACGCAAAAAGCAGAGAGAAAATAAGTAACAGCATCAATTGTGGTTCAAGTTGAAAAATCATTTCAGATTATTTTCTCCTCAACAAAATCGTTGGTAGGTGCAATTGATCTGTTTTGTAATCTCCAGTTAGCAAATACATTAACAAATTCACATAAAATCTAAGGCCCGTTTCTATATCCGTTGGGTTGGAATTTATTCTAACTTGGTTTCGCATCATTGTTTCCCAGCTGAATCGCTTGGAGCGATTCCACAACATTATAAATCTTCCATCTTGATCCAAAAGTCGAATTGGTACTCCATCATTTCCCAATAGCATTTTCTTCTCAAGAAGATAAAAAGTGTAGGATAGAACATGGCTGCGACTTATTGTTTCCCAACTTGATTTTGGAAACAGCGACTGACTCCAACGAAACCAATCTTTTTCAATCGCTGTGGTTTGTGAAAAACAGTGGTCTAGCATAAGTGTTCCCCCTCCAGCAAAGAAATCTCGCCAGCGCCATTTTTCTTCAATAGTTAGTTCAGGAGGTGAGAAACAGATAGGAACATGTAGAAAGGGTTTTTCCCAAAGCGGGAATGTTTTCCAGTCTGACCACTGTTGCTGGGGAGAAATTCTGATAGTAGTTCTCCCTTCAATTGCTGTTCTGACAGATTCAATTTGTATGTTTTCTCGTGGGTAACCATCTAGGTAGAGAGAGTGCCAGTCCAAACGATCTCCGGGCAGCCATCTCTGAGGGTTGATGTGATTTTCTGATGCGGCAGGAAATGGACTCAGTAGAAACAATAGTGTCCAGAATACCAGTATTTTTTTAAGGTTCTGAATGAAACCTATCTCCAAACCCAATCCACTTATCGGATTTTATAGGGGCAAACTGGCTTACTGTGCCATCTGCTTTTTTTGGACTCTGACCTAAAAGCCAATCTCGAAAGTCTTGTTGGTCAGTTTGACTGCGAAAGGTTTGAGTGACCTGTATTAATGAATCGACCGTGTTTTCTTTGTTGGTTGGGAGCAGCATGAAAAATTTCTTCAGACTGGTTTTTATTTACATCTAAATGTCAGTGGATTTCATCTCAATGGATTTTAGCCAAATGACCGTATCGGGCTGGCTAAACGTTCAGCGCCAAAACCTGCTGTAAGGCGACTTTCAAACAAATTCGCAACCTCTAGCAGTAGAAACTGTAAAAAGGCATCGCAAATATTGAGCTTGATCATCATGTTCAGGATTTATCCATACCTGATTTCTTTTCATACCAGTAAAGACCAATCCCTAATGCCATTGGGAAAAAGAAAACAAAGAAAAAAATTAGGAATACCAAATAAGCTGAGGTAATAGTCATACTGAGATCCTTTAACAAATTTCTAATTTCCGTATATTGATAATGACAAATTTTACCGTCAGAAACTAGCAAAAAAAGTCCCAAGGAGTCAAATTTGAAATATAAAAAGACTGATTGGTATGGATATGGTTGGGCTGCTTTTCGTTGCTCATCTTCAATACCAATTGAGTACTTACCTCCTATAAAGGATCGAGAACTACAGCTTGAATGGTTAGCTGGTTTTCTAGCAGCTAGGATTGATAAACCAGAAACTCCACATTGGAACATTTCACCTCCATCGTCAGTCTACAATGAATTAAAATCACGTTTTGAAAGGGAGCACCCTTGCTATTGGGAATTGTTTAAACAATTGTACAAAACTGATGAATTTCTGTGAATTCGAAGCCGCTAAAATATAATTGTAAGAATCTCTGGACATTCATTTATGACATTTTCGGCTCCTGAATGTTTCAATCTTACTTAATTACCAAAGTTTTTCAGTAAAATAAGTTTCAACTCAAAAGTGATTCTTTACATTTATCTTAAAAATTTTTTTAAAATTGAAATCAATACTTTATAAATCAATCGATTTTATCTCAATCTTAAATTTCAACAAATTTCTTGTTTCATAGATTCAGATGATAAAATTTGGTTTTATTATTCATAAGATCAAAAATCGATTGGTAAATTATTCATTCAATTTTGAAAGCTCCAACTCTGTGAATCCAAAAAAAATTGGGATCCGATGGCCATTTCTTTCACTGTTCACAAAGCTATTTTTGGCCTTTGTATTTCACGCTATTTTATTGATGGGGCTAATGATGTTTGCCGTCCACAACCAAGTCCGGTCAGAATTCAGGGGCTTTCTTCAGCAGCAAGAATCTGGACGACTTCGCTATGTTGTTGGAGTACTGGAAAAACACTATGCTATCCAACGCAGTTGGAATCTCCTCAACAATCAAAGGATCTATTGGTTGATGATACTCCAGGAATCCATCCGACAGGCAGTTTTAGAAGGAGAAAATTTTCCCTCAGGTATAAAAAGTCAAAAAAAACATGGTCCAAGAGATTTATTTGAGGACTTTAATGAACCTTTTGAACTTTTTGAATTAAGCCCTGATTTGTATGGACCCAGAGTTCGCAAACCACCAAGAACAAGTGAATGGGGAAGGAACCTCACCCTGGTCAGCACACAAGGACTTTTAATTGCTGGGAAGCCTTCTAGTAAAACTGTGGTCTTAAGACTACCTGTAAATTATGGGGGTCGTGTTGTAGCCTTTCTCCAATGGCATGGTAACGTTCCACAAAGCGGTCTGCGTTTTATAGAGAGAAATCTTCAGTGGCTTTGGTTTTTTGGTGGTTCACTAGTACTACTAGGTGCTTTGATCGCTTGGCTAGTTTCCAGACAATTACTGAAACCGGTACATGAATTAAAGAATGGAACTGAAAAACTGAGAGAACACAAACTCGATACACGAATTCCTGTGGCAACTTCAGATGAGTTGGGGCAGTTGGCACAAGCCTTTAATGAGATGGCAGGTTCTCTTCAAAATTATGAATACCAACGGCAGCAGTGGGTTGCAGATACCGCACATGAGTTGCGGACTCCACTTTCTATTCTGAAAGGTGAAATAGAGGCTCTTGAGGATGGTGTCCGTCCTTTCAATAAAAATAGCTTAGCCTCATTACACCAAGAGACAACTCGACTACAAAGAATCGTTGAAGACCTTCGACTCATCAACCACCTTGAACTCGGCAAGCTAGAACTCTTTCTAAGACCACTTGATCTCAATGTAATGGTCACCGAATCTTTAAATCAGGCAAAAACCCGATTAGAAGCTGCCAATGTGAAAGTTAAGTGGACACCAAACCAATCTACACTTCCTATCAATGGAGATTACGATCGCTTGCAACAGGTTTTATTAAATTTGATAGAAAACGCCGCCAGCCATGCTCCTGAAAGTACTCTGGAAATCCGTAGCGGTCTTGACCTAGATGAAGTTGTGCTATTGCTAAGTGATAACGGACCAGGTGTTTTAGAAGCAGATATACCACATTTATTTGACAGATTTTACAGGACTGAGCAATCAAGAAATCGCGTAAGTGGCGGAAGCGGACTAGGTTTGGCAATTTGTCAGAAACTTATGCAGGCACATCAGGGGAAAATAACTGCTCGGCGAGGATCATTCGGGGGCCTTGAAATCGAATTACGTTGGCCTAGGCTCCTGTCGAATCAGTATTGATAATGGGATGTGAATTACTGAATAAAGCACAGCCCACATTCGTGGTGATAAATCAACCAAACATGTCGTAAGTTATAACGTACCAACCTTGTGCATAGGTAACTTCTATCTTGCGAACAATCGTACTAGCATCTTTAGGGTTCTCACCACTAACCCCCCTTGACTCCAACGATTGATTCATCTTTGAAATGATATACTGCAGCAACTAAAATGTTATGATCCGGTGTAACACAACTATTGGAAGTATTGACTGATGAAAGTGAAACAGGATCTTCTCCGTTTAATAGCAAGATGAATGCTGCAACATTGACTTTTCGATGGCTGTTGGCTGAAAACCCTCACTTTTTGGCATTTTTTAGCCTTGCATTTATCACCAATAACATAAATATTAAGTTCGCATAGTCAATACGAAAGTGGTCTGATTTACTGGGTATGAGTCACTGGCGCCAGCGTGTCCAAACTTTCACGCAACTGCATTATCATACTGAGCTGGAATGTAGTTAATAACATCCACCTCATCTTATCCAAACTATGTATTGAGACGAATACCATGTCCGTCAATCTCAGTCACAATACCACCAGGTGTTCCTGAAGCCCACCCGATCAATTCCTGCTAATGTCCGAATTCTCTAAGCGTCAGCTTTGCTGTGATTTTTTCAACTTATTTGCTTAGTAATTGTTTTCCGAGTAAGGCGGAAAAAAGCCTGATTTCCTAACTTGAAACTTGCTGTTTACAATAATTCCAGGCCTGAAACAGGCGGGCTCTTTCCTCAATTTTGCACCCAGGGAAAGAGTTTAAAGTACTCAGTATCATTGAAGTGGGAACCGAGTTAGCTTCTTTAAAGTGACGTGGATAGATTTAACATGAAGAGAAAATAAGCTCAAAGAAAGTATAGTTTGAATGAAGAAGATTCAAAATGCCTAATACTTAGAATGGAATTTGAAGAGCCAACCCAAACGCACTATGCTGATTACAGATAGCCTAAAGATTATGTATATACTGTTTAATCACTGCTATTCAAACACTCCATGGGGACAATTTTAGTGAGAAACTTTTATAAGTCTGTTACCCATGAGCTTGCATCTCAGCAAGGCTATTTTCAGTACGAGTAAGGATGCTAACTGGGTCTCCCACCCTAATTTTGGCCTTGGAGACCAAAATCATATTTTGACCAAACCAGATCTCTTGTTTCCAGAGACGGTATTTCTCAAGGGTATTCAAAGGTTCAGAGCCTTGTCGAACGCCAATGAAAGGATGAATTGTTGGAATTTGGCAACGTGAACACCATTCCTGACAGCGAAACTCTGCTTCACCAACTTTAATCAAATCCCACTGATCCTCATCGTAAGGTGCAAAGTCACCTTCAACGACAATATTTGGCCGAAAACATAGGCTAAGCAGATTCTCATTGACTATTCTGTTGTTAAGATCAATCAGTGATGGCGTTGTAATGAGGTGAAATGGATGGGTGTCAGCAAAAGAGAGACCTGATTTAGATTTCCCGCGGACCTCTCTTTTACTGGATTCTGGCATATAAACCAAGGTTACATTAATTCGCAAAAGTTCTGAGATCCACTGATTAGTTTCTGCATCTGCTGGAATGGCTTGAGTGACATCTTGCCAGATTTTCACATCGATTCTTTCTCTTGTAATGGGAACCCTCACTTTTATTCGTCTCATGGAGGGAGTGAAGAGATGTAGACCATCTTCATCGAACTCAACAAATAGTTGGCTAAGTTGCGGAAATTTTCTTTGTGTGAGAAACTCATTTTTCTCACCAACTAGCATCCACCTTCTGTCGTAAGCTGGTCCGAGTTCTGTCAATTCCATTTCCTGAACTCGAATCCCCTGAGTAGACTTGATGGGATAAATGAACAACTCCTGTACCCTTATTGACCCCATGCGCTATTTGCTCCTAGATAGATATTCTTTTTTGCTGAAGCTGACCATCGTTCTATTGATTCATACTTCTCAGGGTTGGGCAGCTAGAAGTCCACTCTCTGAGGAGGTCCAAGCGATGCTTGAATCAGAAAGAATAGACGCTCCCAAAGTTGAATTGGCCGCTGCAGACTTTGAAGGAACTCTTTTAAACGGGCAGCCTTTTCGGTTGAGTGAACAAAAAGGTAAAGTGGTTTTTCTAAATTTCTGGGCCTCGTGGTGTTCTCCCTGTCTAAAGGAAATGCCCGACATGCAGGAGCTTCAAAAAGAACTAGGCTCTAAGATCCTTGTGCTTGCTGTTGGAATGGGCGAAGAAGTAGAACGTATAGAAAAATTTCAAAAAAAATATCAGTTCGAATTCCAAATTTTTCCCGATCCGGAAATGACAGTGACCCAACTTTATGGGGTTCGCAATATTCCAATAACTTATTTGGTCGACACATCTGGAATAATTGTGGGACGTGCGCTTGGCCCCAGAGAATGGACAAGGCCAAAACTCCTAAAATTTTTTGAAGATCTTGCTTCAGAACAACCTAGATTTTAATTTTCCTCATTTAGGCTCAAGACTTCAATGACTTTCGTCAAGCCCAATTTTTCAAAAGGATTTTAAGAAACCATTACCTTGAATCTTTTCAGCACTGCATAAAAGCGATTGTATGAGTGATCTGAGACCGTTACTTGATAAGAATTTCCTTGAATACGCTTCCTACGTAATCAAAGAGCGTGCAATCCCTGATGTGGAGGATGGGCTAAAACCTGTTCAACGTCGTATTTTGCACACGATGTACCGGATGGATGATGGCAAATTCAACAAGGTTGCAAACGTCGTAGGTGAAACAATGAAGCTTCACCCTCATGGTGATGCGTCGATTGGTCAAGCCCTTGTCGTCCTCGCCAATAAGGAATATTTCATTGAGAAACAGGGAAACTTCGGAAATATCTTCACAGGGGATCCCCCCTCTGCTGCCCGCTACATCGAAGCGAGACTGACACCTCTAGCCAAGGAGGTCCTTTTCAATCCGGATTTGACAGAGACCGAGGAAAGCTATGATGGTCGAAACCAAGAACCACTGGCACTGCCTTGTAAAATCCCTGCCACTCTTCTATTAGGTGCAGAAGGTATTGCTGTTGGCATGTCGACGAGGATCCTGCCACACAATTTTCATGAAGTTTTAGAAGCGCAGGTTGCATTTTTGGAAGGTAGGCCTTTTGAATTGTTCCCCGATTTCCTTACTGGTGGTCTCTTAGATATAAGTCAGTATCGAGAGGGAAATGGCAAAGTACGCTCGAGGGCTCTCATTGAACAGGTTGATGAAAAGACATTGGTTATCAGGGAATTACCTTATGGAGTCACCACAGAATCTTTGATCCAATCGGTTCAGGATGCTGTCAACAAAGGGCGTTTTAAGTTAAGCAGCATCAACGACTACACAGCTGGAAGTGTCGAGATTGAGTTAAAACTACCACGAAACAGTTCCACCGCGCAGGTTCTTAAACCATTGTATGCCTATACTCAGTGTGAGGTGTCTGTTTCCACAAATCTTCTCGTTATTCTAAAGAATCAACCGACCCAGCTATCAGTCAATGACATCATCCAACACAACAGTGAACAACTAGTAGATTTACAGGAACGTGAACTGAAGTTGGAATTACACAAACTCAATGAGCAATGGCATCACCGAAAGCTTGAGCAATATTTCATCACTGAACAACTCTATCGTCAGGTTGAGGAATGTGAGACTTGGCCTGAAGTCATGCATACGGTTGAAAAGGGTATGGAACCTTTGAAGATAGATTTGAAAAGGGACATTACCACTGAGGATCTGGAAAAGCTGCTTGGGTTACAAATTAAAAGAATTTCCAAATTTGACCGTCGCCAGGCAGAAAAAGAATTTAGGAGATTGGAACGCGAAATTCGCCAAATTGAACGGCACCTTCGAGATGTGATAAACTACACTATTGTTTACATACGTAGTCTTCAGGATAGCTATTCCACTGAATTTCCAAGGAGAACAATTCTAAAGTCCTTCGATGAAATACAACTGAGAGAAGTTGCTGAAAGGCTTCAAGTATTCTGGAACAGGAAGCAAGGATATTTAGGAACCGATGTCGATGGAAAGGAAATCGCTGTCTGCACTCCATATGATCGTCTGGTGATATTTGGTGATAATCGTTGTTATCAGGTGACTAGGGTTCCAGAAAAAACCTTTATTGGGAAAAAGGTTTTGGGCATCTACCCCGACAACCCAGAAACTGTATACAATATTGTTTACCAGCCTGAAGAGGATGGGCTAGCTTATGTTAAGCGTTTCAAAGTCCTAAAATTTATTTTAGATAAAGAGTATGAATTGTTTCCTGATCAGAAAGGTGCCAATATTCTTCATTTTAGTACTGGAAATGGTGTTTTCCTTGAATTTAAGTTTGTTCCTTCAGAACGCATCCGCAAATCAAGAGATTTTTTGCTGCTCGACGAAGTGTTAGTTAAAAATCCCCAGGCACGCGGAGTTCGTCTTGCCAATAAGCCCATTCTACCAAAAAGTCTTCGTCAACTAGCCAAAACTCCTGAAGATCCTCAAGCAACTTTGCTGCAAAACAACAATCCTTGAGAATTTACCAGATCAATTCCACTAATTAAATTCAGTTCAATTCATCAACAACTAATGCAGGGACATATGAATAGAATCGGCATCGATCTTGGTGGAACAAAAATCGAAGGCATTTTGACGACTGATGATCCGATGAATGTCATTGTGCGAAAGAGAATTTCTACAGAGCAGGAGAAAGGATATGCACAGGTTCTAAGTAACATCGCTGGATTAATCGAGGAACTTCGCAACACTAGCGAAGCACCAATAAAATTGGGTATGGGGATCCCAGGAGTTGTCAACCAGTCAACGAAAAGAGTCCAGCAAGCCAATGCACAGTGTTTGATTGGTGAGGCGCTTGAGGATGATTTGACAAACCGGCTTGGGCAGGGAATTAACATTGAAAATGATGCCAATTGTTTTGTCCTCAGTGAGGCCCTCCACGGTGCCGGAAAGGGCTATCAATGTGTTGCTGGCGTTATAATGGGAACCGGTATGGGAGGAGGCATTGTGATAAACGGTCAGCCCTGGAAGGGAAAAACCGGCCTTGCAGGTGAATGGGGTCATGCCTCTATCGAAGAGCCTGATGGAGTGCTTTGTTGGTGTGGACGCAAAGGTTGCGCAGAAAACTACCTCTCAGGAACAGGAATCCAACGGATTTATCAGGAAGCAACTGGTAATGATCGCAGTGTCGCTTCGATCCATGATGGTTTTCTTAGTGGTGACAATGCATGCAAATTAGTCATAGATCAGGTATTAGATTATTTTGCTCGATCGATGGCTAACATCATGGTTCATCTCGAACCTGACATAATTGTCATCGGTGGTGGGGTCTCAAACTTACAGATCCTTTATTCTGAGGGCCTTAGAAGAACAAACGAAATTGTTTTTGGGACACCGCTGACAAAGATTGTAGAAAATCAACTGGGTGACTCAAGTGGAGTACATGGAGCAGCTGCAATTGCCATATAAGCTTTAAAAAAAACTTGCTAGCGATTGTTAAGTTGAATATTCAATTGAGATTACCAAATAAAATTTGCTGAAGTGGTGGAACTGGTAGACACGCTGTCTTGAGGGGGCAGTGGGCTTTCGCTCGTGGGGGTTCGAGTCCCCCCTTCAGCACCATTAAAATCAATTATCTAGTGACTTCAATAATTTAGCTGCCAAATCATCCACCAAATAGCCTCCGGTATAACGCTCCGTATAACAGATACTCCCTGTTTAAACGCAATTTAACTTCTCCACTTTTTGGACTTATCTGTCAAGACTTTGGGTCTTTTTAGACCAATACAATCGATCATCTACCTACCGTAAGTAATTGGCTAGTATTAGAGATCCAATTTGAATATGTACTCCTCTTAGATATTCCAGGGCTGTCTTGTAAAATTAGGTGAAGATAGACCTGGATCAACAGTAACTGTTATATTTACTTAACATAATATTTGTTTTATAATTCATATCTAATACTACATTAAAACTTAGAGCCTCAAGATAGCAGAGGAAATTCTGGGGATAAGCATCGTGCTGAAAGTCCTACTAGAATAGTGCCAGACAAGCTTTGTGGAGCATGCTAGATACTGGTAAATTCGTGCTAGTATCAACTAGTTTATAGCGCAAAACTAGTTTTCAGTTTCTTTTGATCTACTAGTACTAGCACCATGCTAGTTTGTTAAAAATCACGACTAATCATTACCTAAATATACTATTTATAACAATAGGTTACGTGGGTAATATCCGACTAGTTTCAATGAATTCTAGCACCAAACTAGTATCTCAGCAGGAATAGTCAGATCGATTTGTACTAGCCGAAACTAGCACTAGTTAAGCAGTACTCATGAAGCGCCGCTACAGATACAACTTGGTTGCAGGGTTGGAGGACAGGGAAGTAGGCTTTCTACAAAGTTTTTAAATGACTTGTATTCTAAAAATAAATAGTTAAATCAGTATCTTTTGCAAATGATTTACTCGTCTATTTGTAGATTTCTTCTGCTTTCCTCAGGATCTACGTTGCAGTCATTGCAGCGATCTTATCCCCCGAAATAAGGGGTGACGGAAGTGGTGACACTTCTCTGAAGGGTGACACTTCTCAACCCAAGGCAAAGCCAAGTGTCTTGATTCAATTCACATCAGGTCTTGACGTTAGACTCTACTTTGCAGTGAGATCTGTCACCTTTTCGAGATCTGTCACCGAAGTGTCACCCCTTCCAGCCCAGTTTTTATCTGGACTTGAGGGAAAAAGGTGACAGATGACAGATCTTTCCAGAAACTCTTCATGCAACTTGAAAGACTCTATCCTGTTTCAAAGGATTATATATAGACCTTTGCGGAAGAAGTGTCACCTGTCACCGACCCCCTGAATTAGATCAAATTCTTCTTGTTTTCAATCATTCATCACTACGAATCCATGCGACTCCTGCAAAGAGATAGCATCTTAGAATCTAGGTGCGAATGGAGGCATACTAGTTTTAAGATTGAAACCCAGCACTGCAGCTCAAGAGAAAAGTGAAATGAGACAGGGGAGGGGGAGAGCAACTAGTACCCGCACCTATTTTTCTTACCTCCCCTAATCGATTTTCATACGTTGTCAAATTTAGTCACCAGTAATCTAAAAGCCTATAAGGAATCCGATGCATCAAGCCAAAAGCCTTACTTGGAAGCAGGAGCGTTTTGTCTCAGAGTATTTGCTGAGTGGAAATGCCGCTGAGGCTGTAAGAAGAGCAGGCTATCAAACCCGCTATCCTTCAGAAGTCGGCTACGGTCTCAAAAGGCATCCAAAGGTGAGAACAGCTCTCATTGAAGCTCAGGAGGCACGAGCCAGACGTTTAGAGATACAGGCAGATCTGGTTGCCAGCAAGTATCTGCAGTTGATCGAGAGAGCACTGGAGGCAAAGGATTTTGAGACAGCTTTGAAAGCTCTAAACCAGTTATGCAACAAGCTGAAAGTCTTTGAGCGGCATCAAGCATTACCGCTACTAGAGATAATGGAGCAGGCCCCAAATGACTGGGAAGGTATGCTCAGAGCGACTATCGGAGTGCTAGCAATTGCAGGAAAATACGATGAGTTGCTCAAGGCCTTGAAGCTCAAAGCTCAGCTTGATCAAGCTTGCAATGCAGAAGGAATGTATGAGCAGGCCTTGCTAAGTCTAGAGGTCTGAGAAAGCTATTGTTTTCTACACTGAGCGTCTTCCTGTAAGCTCATAAACTACTATTATCCACGAATTTTCATACAAAATAAGCCTAATTACGCTTCAACAAAGATAGTTTTGAAAGTACAGAAAATCTCTAATGGCCGAAGTATCTCAAAGAAGCTCATAGCATTACCAATCTCACCTGCCTCTATCTAATCATTCAGATTCACTCTAATCTTTAATATGCCTCTCAGAGATCTCAGAACTGTCTTGGCTGTGTTTTATAAAATTTATTAGTATTACAGTCATTAATTATCTTTCACCTGATGGTGATAGATCTGGAGATTATAATACCAATATAAATATCTCTGGCACACTTTTTGGAGTCAGCCCCTTCCTTTTCTCTGAAGGATCATTGCTGTATGATTTATACTTCAAACTCTTATTAACTTTCCCATTATGAACAAACCGATTTCCTAAGCAGAATCAATTCACTAGATCTTCATCAACATCGATTAGCTCATTGTACCAGTATTCATCTAACAGCTTAGAAGAGCCTGTAATTCAGGCCCTATTTAAAATTGATATTGCCTTTGTAAATCAGCACTATCTGAATTCCCAGTAAGTCTATTTCCGACTGCTATAAACTTTCACTCCTGCAAATTGAAAGGATCAGATGAGCGAGAAGACGATTGTTTTTGAGGACGGAAACGCTTACGAAAATATGACGGGGATTTGGAGCCAATTGGTGGGCAAAGAATTTATTGAATGGCTTAATACTGCAAGCGGGCTGAGCTGGGTTGACATTGGTTGTGGAACTGGTGCATTTACAGCCCAAGTGGCTGAGCTTTGCTCTCCCAGTCATTTATTGGGTATTGAGCCTTCAGAAGCCCAAATCGAATTTGCTCGCAAACGCCCCATGGCTCAACGAGTTACTTTCCAGACTGGGGATGCAACAGCGCTAGCCTGTGAATCCTCTTCTTTCGATGTAGCAACCATGGCCTTGGTCCTCTATTTTCTACCTGATCCAGCTCTTGGAATGACTGAAATGAAGAGAGTCGTCAAACCTGGAGGCCTCATCGCTACTTATGACTGGGATGTCCCAGGAGGCGGCTTACCGCATGAGTGGCTTCACAAAGAGCTTCGTAAACGAGGGATCGATTATCCTTTGCCTCCAACCGCTGAGGTTTCAAGGATGGATGAACTTGAAAAGCTTTGGACTGAAACAGGTTTACAATCCATTGAATGCAAGCGATTCAGAGCTACAAGAACATTTGCAAACTTTGATGAGCTTTGGGATATTACAACTAAATCTCCAGCATTTTCGGGGGTTTTAGATGACTTGACTCCGGAAGTAATTTCGGACATCCGCTCCACTGTTGAAAATGAGCTAAAACAAAGCTCTTCTGGTTCTGTCAGCATTCACGCTCACGCCAATGCAATTAAAGGGATCGTTTAGTATAATTCTGGCCGCTACATAAGCTCCACCAGTCAAGGATTCTAATCGTCTTCGATTGATTGCATCTAGCCTGCTCCCCTCTTGTGACCGATATTCCATATCTTCCCCTGCAACCTAAGTAGTCAGCTCGCTTTATTACTGGCACGACGACTCTTGACACCTTCCTGAGCAAAGAGTAGAAATCGCAGTTGTCACAAAAAGTATAAACTGATGATCAGGTTTAAATATGCTGCGTCGCTGGCTACTGCTTGGGCTTTGCTCTCTGTTATTGTTGAGTTGCGGAGAACCTGTTCCGGTAGACTGTACTCCGGATGAAGAACAATGCACCTCGGAAACGGAAGGCGGCTTTGAAACCGGCACTGTAGCTGGAGTAGCTGCTGGAGGAGCAGCGGTCATAGCTTTGGTAGGTGGAGCCAGTCTTGGCGGTGGGGATGATGGAGGAGGTTCCGGTGGTGGATCATCCAGCAATACAACACCCACTACTCCAACAACAGCTAAAGTCGGAGTCCTGCTAGATAGCGTGGTAGCCGGTGTCAGCTTTAAGACTAGTAGTGGTCTGACTGGGCTTACCAATGCCAGTGGAGAGTTTTCCTACCAGACAGGTGATACCGTCAGTTTCCGTCTCGGGGATGTCGAACTAGGCAGTGTGGCAGCCTCTCCTGTACTGACTCCTGTTGAACTGGTAGGTGCCGTCAGCACTGCCGACAGAAGAGTCATCAATCTCTCCCGCTTTCTCCAAAGCCTCGATGATGACGCTGATCCCACTAATGGTCTGAGCGTTACCAAATCAGCCCGCAACCAGCTCGCTGGCCGCTCTCTCAACTTCAACCTGCCTGTTTCCACCTTTGAGATCACCGCTAGCGTCGCAGTCCAGGCTGCCTCTGGTCGAAACCTCGTGGATGCCTCCACTGCAATCAATCATCTGCATGGAACTCTGGGAGAGCGAGGGTTAGTTACTCAGGTTGCTGAAGAGGAACAAATCAAGCAGGTGGTCCCAGCCTTTGTGGCTGACAGCACCCTAGCTGATGCAGTCAGCGCCAACCCTGAACTTTGTAAGTTTAACAATACCCTGCTCAGCAGTGGCCAGAGCGTAATCGCCTATCAAAGTGCACTGGTCTCCTTCGGCCAGACTTGTAGCTCTCAAACCAGGAACTGCAGCAACGGAGTCCTCTCTGGCTCCTACAGTGCCACCAGCTGCAGTGCCAGAAGTGCCAGCAGTTGTAGTCTGAGTGGTCAAGCCGTCGAGCACGGAGCCAGCCTAACAGCCTATTCCAGCGACAGCGTGAGTTTTGGTGGGAGTTGTACATCGCAAACCAGAACCTGCAACAACGGAGTCCTCTCTGGTTCTTACAGTGCCCGTACCTGCCAAGTGGCTAGCGCAGCCTCCTGCACATTCAATGGCGAGACTATAGCTCATGGCACTAGCTTTACCGCCTATGCAGCCAGCAAGGTGGACGCTGGAGGAAGTTGCAGTGCCCAGCTGAGAAGTTGCGCTAATGGAGTCGTCAGTGGGAGCTATGCTTTTGCCAGCTGTGAGGTGGAAGAAGAAGTCACTATCCAGCCTGTTTGTTTCTTTGATGGAATAGCAATCAACCACAGCACCATTGTCACCGCTTACAACGCTCAGAATGTAGCATACGGCTCCGTTTGCAGCGCAGAGCTGAGAACCTGCAATGGCGGTGATCTGAGTGGCAGCAATGCCTACTCAAGCTGTCGAGTAGCAGATCCAGTGGCCTGTGCCTTCAACAGCCTCAGCATTGCCCACGGCAATAGTGTGACGGCTTACAGAGCAGCTTCGGTTGACTATGGCAGCAGTTGTTTGTCCGAGCAGAGGTTGTGCAACAACGGGGTGCTCAGTGGGAGCAATGCCTACTCAAGCTGCCGAGTCAGTGAGGCCAGTTCATGCTCTTTCAATGGCCAAACGGTCAATAGCGGTTCCAGTGTGACAGCTTACGAGAGCAATTCAGTGGGCTTTGGCTCAAGCTGCCAGACGGAGCTGCGTAGCTGCAGCAACGGTACTCTCAGCGGAAGTTATACCAATGCGGCTTGTAGCGTGGCCTCTGCCGCTTCCTGTACCTTTAATGGTCAGACAGTCGCTCACGGCACCTCAATCAATGCCTATGAGTCTTCCTCAGTGGCTTTTGGCAGTAGCTGCACCTCCCAGATCCGAACTTGCTCCAATGGTACTTTAAGTGGCAGCTATACCAACTCCACTTGCAGTGTGGCAGGTGCTCAGAGCTGTTCTTTTGATGGAGCGACAGTCAATGATGGCCAAGCAGTGACAGCTTACCAAGCAGCTTCAGTGGCATATGGCAGTAGCTGTACTTCTCAGAGCAGAAGCTGCTCCAACGGCTCACTCAGTGGTAGCTATGCCTTTGGTAGTTGCGCAGTGCAGTCACCCGCAACTTGTAGTCTCAATGGACAAACGATTGCCCATGATGCCTCGGTGACAGCCTATCAGGCCAGTTCAGTAACATATGGAGAGGAGTGCAGTTCTGAAACAAGGAGTTGCAGCAACGGAACTCTCGGTGGGACTTACTCAAATTCAAGTTGCTCAGTAGCTGCTGCAGCTAGTTGTAGTTTTGGTGGGCAGACCGTGGCTCATGGCAATACGGTCACGGCTTATCTGACTGATTCAGTGGAATATGGTCAGACCTGCTCTACCCAGACAAGAAGCTGTTCGAATGGAACTCTTAGCGGGACGTATGCGAATTCGAGTTGTTCCGTAGCTGCAGCAGCCAGCTGTAGTTTCAATGGTCAGACCGTAGCTCATGGGAATAGCGTAACGGCTTATTTGTCTGATTCTGTTGCTTACGGATGGACTTGTTCAAGCCAGACGAGGAACTGCACGTATGGGAACCTCAGCGGAAATTATATGAGTTCAAGTTGTTCGGTTACACCTGCAGCTAACTGCAAATTTGATGGTAAATTGGTGACTCATGGTTCTACTGTACAGGCCTATGCAGCTGCATCCGTGCCAAGTGGTAGTTCTTGTGGCGCACCTGAAAGTCGAAATTGTTATGACGGAATTCTCAGCGGTAGCTACCCCTATGGTAGCTGTGAAGTTCAATTTGATTCAAGTGTAGACACTGAGATACCTTCTCTAAGTAGTATTTCATTGGGGAGCACCAGTGTACAGCAAGGAGAAAATCTAAGCGTAAATATAGAAGCAAGCGATGATTTATCCGGTATTAACTATGTTTATGTGGTAGCCAGTGGTCCTTCGGATATGACTGAGGAATCTTTTTCAACTAATGCGTATGCATTTTCATATGCAGCAAATAATAGTATTTATTCGCCAGTTCTTTCGATCGACAGTTTCGATGAATCTGGCCAATGGATTTTAACAGGAATATACATTTACGATTTATCAGGGAAAGAAGCCAGGTATCTATATTATCCATCAATCAGCACTACACATTACACGCTTTATAGTTCAGTCACTAGAACCTTTACCGCAACAAACCGTGCCTTGGTAAGCTTTAATGTGACAGGTACAGGGGAACTCGACACTGAGATACCTTCTCTAAGTAGTATTTCATTGGGGAGCACCAGTGTACAGCAAGGAGAAAATCTAAGCGTAAATATAGAAGCAAGCGATGATTTATCCGGTATTAACTATGTTTATGTGGTAGCCAGTGGTCCTTCGGATATGACTGAGGAATCTTTTTCAACTAATGCGTATGCATTTTCATATGCAGCAAATAATAGTATTTATTCGCCAGTTCTTTCGATCGACAGTTTCGATGAATCTGGCCAATGGATTTTAACAGGAATATACATTTACGATTTATCAGGGAAAGAAGCCAGGTATCTATATTATCCATCAATCAGCACTACACATTACACGCTTTATAGTTCAGTCACTAGAACCTTTACCGCAACAAACCGTGCCTTGGTAAGCTTTAATGTGACTTTATCAGATTGAGAGAAATTACTTATTTCAATGTCATTAAGTTAAGTTGATACGACTCACTTTTGATTAATTATTCTCAATACGTTTAAAAATATTTTCTCTATCTTTAAGAGCATGAAACACTTGTTTGTAATTTTGTATTTTATGTTGGTCAATAATGTCTTGGGTGCCCAAACCACCCGTGCCATTCGCCCAGTCATCATACCCACTGAAACCGGTGAACAGACCCAACTCTATCAGAATAGCCATGCCCTGCTGATTGGAATTAGTGACTACCAAAACGGCTGGCCAGATCTACCCGGGGTCCGTAAGGATATGGCTCTGGTCCAGGAAGCATTGGAAGAAAACGGCTTTGAAGTCACCCCGATCAATGATCCAAGCAGCGAGGATTTGAAAAAGATCTTTGACCTGTTCGTTAGTCTCTATGGACGTGATCCAGAAAATCGCCTGCTGATCTATTTTGCCGGGCATGGTCACTCCCAACTGCAAACCTACGGCACAACAATGGGCTATCTGGTTCCCACTGATGCCCCTGATCCCCAACAAGACCTCAACGGCTTTTTGGATAAAGCCTTGGATTTGCAAATGATTGATGTCTACTCCAAGCGCATCCAGTCCAAACACGCCCTCTTTCTCTTTGACTCCTGCTTCAGTGGCGAACTCTTCGCCCTCTCTCGAGCTGTACCTCAGGAGATTGCCAGTAACACCACAAAACCAGTCCGCCAGTACATTACCTCCGGATCTGCCAATGAAACTGTGCCTGATCAGAGTTTCTTCCGAGAGCAGTTCATCAACGGAATCGGTGGAGATGCCGATACCAACAGTGATGGCTATGTCACCGGATCTGAGCTTGGTCAATTCCTCTTCTCCAGTGTCACCAAGTACACCAAGAATTATCAAACTCCTCAGTACGGTAAAATCCGTGACCGTAACTTGGACCAGGGAGACTTTGTCTTTGCTGTACAATCTGACTTCATGCGCCAAACAGAGCTACAACTCGAGGAGCAAGTCAAGGAAGCCAAGAAAAAGATTAAGCCTGTCAATAATGAATTGAGAGAAATCGTCAGTTTCCTTCTGGATGGCCAGCGAACCCGTGCTGGTTCTCTACTGAGCAAATACAAGGAGAAGCCGAAGGTCCAAGAGTTAATGGGCTTCTTCATTAAGCAGCCTCCGCCAGTACAATATGAACTTGGACAGGTCTATCGCAAAGCTTTAGGTGTAGATGAGAATTTGGCCTTGGCTAAAATCTTCTACAAGCAAGCTGCCGAGCGTAATCATCCAAAGGCTCAGACGATGTTGGGCTACATGCACCGTAATGGAATTGGAACCGAGGTAGATTTGGAACAGGCGGTAAGCTGGTATCAGCGGGCGGCTGAGCAGGGAGAGGCTACTGCCCTTTTCAATCTTGGAGGTATGTTCCGTAAAGGCTATGGAGTCCCACAAAACGATTTGAAGGCTCTTGAAAACTATCGGCAAGCAGCAGCCAAAGGAAATGCACAGGCCAAGCAGATGTTGCAGCGATTATCTGATTGATTGCCTATGCTACAAAGACCTCAGCGCTGGTTGATCTATCTCAGTTTAATCCTGTTGGTCGTCAGTTGTGGAGAACCTGTTCCTGTCGACTGTACTCCAGATGAAGAGCAGTGTACTACTGAAACGGAGGGAGGCTTTGAAACAGGTCCAGTTGCAGGAATTGCTGCCGGTGGTGCCGCAGTAGTTGCCATTGCTGCCGGAGGATTAGGTGGTGGAGACGGTGGAGGATCATCATCCACTAGTCAGAGTGGAGCAAGTAATACCAACCAAAATACCCCCACGCAAACTGGGACTCTTTTAGATAGCGCCGTCGGAGGTGTGAGCTACAGTACCTCTTCCAACCTCTCAGGCCTAACCAACACAGATGGCCAGTTCCAGTACCGTAGTGGTGATCAGGTCACCTTCTCAGTTGGCGATACTGTATTGGGAAAGGTAAACGGCGGCGAACTGATCACTCCGGTAGAACTTGCTGGTACAAACAACACCGCCGACCGGAGAGTGATCAACATCTCCCGCTTGCTACAATCACTTGATCAGGATGGTAACCCAACCAACGGTATCAGCGTCAGTCCGGCAACCCGCTCAATGTTGGCCCAGCAAGCATTCAAGTTTGATATCCCAGTCACTGAGTTTCAGCTTAAGGTCAATCCTTTCATCGAGAACATTCTCAAACGACCCATAATACCAGCCGATGAGGCGATCAATCACCTGCACGGTAGCCTCAACTCAGAGGGCAGACCTGGTAGCATTGGGAGCCAAGACGATATCCGTCAATTAGTTCCAGGTTTCGTAGCAGTCACCCCAGCCAATGTTCCTTCCAACCAACCTTCCAATACAACTCAATTCAACTGCAACTTCGCGGGTGGAACTGTTCCTGATGGCGGCAGCGTCATTGCTTACCAGTCACCAAACGTTGCTGCTGGCCAATTGTGCTCCTCACAAACCCGCTTCTGCAACAACGGCTTACTAAGTGGGTCGTATGCCTACATGAGCTGCCAGGTGCAAGAAGCGACCGACTGCCAGTTCAACGGCAACTCCATTGCCAATGGTACTAGCGTGACCACCTACCAAAGCTCAACAGTTCCCTTCGGTCAGAGTTGTCAATCAGAGCAGCGTTTCTGTACCAATGGGGTATTAGGTGGTACCTATCCATTTCAAACGTGCAGTGAAGCTGGGCCGACAAGCTGTGCTTTTAATGGATCTGACGTACCACACGGTGATGTTATAACTGCTTTTCTGGCAGATTCTATCTCCAGTGGAAGCAGTTGCAGTTCACAAGTGAGGAGTTGTTTTAACGGAGTTCTAAGCGGGACTTATGCGAATACTAGTTGTGCTGTGAACCAAGCACAAAGTTGTAGCTTCAACGGTCAGATCATCAATGATGGGCAATCCGTAACGGCCTATCTGTCCAATTCGGTTCCATTTGGCAGCAACTGTGTTTCAGAGACTCGTATCTGTGAAGATGGAATTTTGAATGGCTCATATGTAAATAGTACTTGTAGCGTTAGTTTCAACTCTAGTTGGACTCAACAGCTAGGAACTTCTGGCTATGAAGGGGGAAATGGCATTGCCACTTACTCTAATGGCAGCATTTATGTGACTGGTTCCACTGATGGTAATTTAGGAAGTGAAATTAACGCTGGGGAAACCGATCTATTTTTGATCAAGTACAATAATAATGGGGTTATGCAATGGATTCAACTGCATGGAACTTTTGAATATGAAACAAGTAATGGTGTTGCTACAGATTCAAATGGTAATGTCTATGTAGCTGGAAACACTCAGCAATTGGACCGGGAACTGTCACTTCTCTTGGTCATTAAGTATGATAGCAAAGGACTTAAGAAGTGGACCACGCAGCTTGAAACTACTAATTCTTATTATGGGCGCGGTATTGCTACTGACTCTGAAGGTAATGTCTATGTTACTGGATACACTTCAGGTGATCTAGATGGTAATGTCATCAGTGGTATTGGTAGGGGAGGGCTTTTTGTTGTCAAATACGACAGTTCAGGGACTAAACAATGGGTGCAGCAGGAAGGAACCTCTGCTAATGCAGGAGGGTATGGCATTACCACTGACTCTGAAGGTAATGTTTATGCAACTGGATACACTTCAGGTGTAATCAATTTTAAAACTGACCCTGGGCAGGGTGGAAATCTCTTAGTGGTCAAGTACAACAGCTCAGGAATAAAACAATGGACTCAGGAACTTGGTACTCCCAATAGCGATGTAGGGCGGGATATTACCACAGACTCTTCAGGAAATATCTATGTGACTGGGTATACTTATGGTGGCCTAGATGGCAATACCAATATTGGAGAAAATGACCTTTTCGTAGTCAAGTACAACAGCAGTGGAGTCAAGCAATGGACTCGACAACTTGGTACTTCTAGTCATGAAATAGGAAATGGTATTTCCGCGGACTCTGTAGGAAACATCTACGTGACTGGTTCCACTGATGGCAATTTAGATGGCAATATCAGTGCTGGTGGCAGCCTTAATGGGGATATCTATGTTGTGAAGTACAATAGTGATGGAATCAAGCAATGGACTCAACAATTTGGGTCGCCGCCTTCTGAGTATAGTTACGGTATTGACATTGACTCTAACAGTAATATTTACGTGACTGGACACACTTGGGGAGGCCTAGATGGCAATACAAATGCTGGGGCGACCGACATCTTTGTGATCAAGTACAACAGCAGCGGAGTCAAGCAGTGATTCTGGGACTACTCGCCATCCTTCTTTTGCTCCTTTTGGCTCCCCCCCTGTCAGCTATTGAGTTAGTCGGTGAAGGACGGGGCCTCACCCGTGAAACTGCTAAGCAAGAAGCCCTGTCTGATCTCTCTCAAAGCATTGCCACAGAAGTAAAGTCTGTTCATACCGGTTGGAAAGGGCTACTAGATGGCAAGTACTCTGAAGATGCCACCCAGATGGTTCGTGTGGAGTCCAGACTACCTTTGCTGGGGCTAGAAACCTATGTGTTGCAAGGAGTCGATGAATGGGATGCTACCTCTTTTCTGCGATCTGAAAGAGCTGCTCCTCTCTATCGCGAAAGACTAATTCAACTCCAGCAAGAAATTGAGCAGACCTGGAGCCAAGCCCAACAATTAGAGCGCAATGCTGAACGTGAACCCCTCCTGCAACAAACGCTCACCAAGTTAGAGGACTTCAAGCGGCACCTGACCGTCATGCTAGCGCTTGGAGATCGAGAGGATCTTCCAGAACTCAATATTGATGAAGCTGAAGTGCAGCGACTCCTCTGGCAGGCACAAGAACAGCCTGATTCGATGGAGCAAGCCGCTAGGCTGCTGACCAAAGAGATGCAGCAGTATTCGAGTGTCTACGTCTTCCCGCTTAAGGTTTCAAAGACTCAAGAGATCACACCCTTTGCCCTGGCCTTCCAAGGACGACTGCAGCAAGAGCTAAAGACTGTGCTTAGCCCTGATCAAGCCAAGTATTGGTTGCATGGAAATTATGTGGTGGGTGACGAGGGAATGGAAATCACTCTGCATTTGAGCAAAGCGCGAAGTCATGCGATTGAGTTGACCAGATCCACATTTCTTGTGGCCACTGCCTATGCAGGACTGCAAGCTGAGCCAAGTCAGCCGGTCTTTGATGAATTACTTAGAGAAGATGTGGATGTCTGGCTGGCTTCTGACTTCAGAGTTTCAATCAAGACGGATCGAGGGAGGGAGCAACTTCACTTCAATGAAAAGGATGAGTTTGATCTGCAGGTTAAGTTGAACAAGCCGGGATATTTCTACATTGTTGGCCATACGTTTATGACGGACGAGCCGCTATCTTACCTCGTGGAAATCAATCCAGGTATCCAGAATTCACCGAAGCGCTTTATCCGTAATGTGACTGTTGTTGAAACAGGAGAGTGGATCAATCTCGGTAGGTTTGCTGTTCAACCCCCACTTGGTCGAGAAACCCTGCAGCTGATTGCTGCCCGAGAGGACCTCAGTCAATTCTTACCAGATACAAATCAAGATCTTGAAACACAGTTATATATCATTGACAGCGATCCTGTAGTCGCACTCGAAAAGACAAGGTCTCTACTAAAGAACGATAAACTCCAGGGCTATTCAGCCGAAGCACAACTGACCTACACCACATGGCCTCGTTGATTAGTGGAGAAGGCGCTAAGTCTCTCATGCTACCAGTTTGCTGTTTTCCCAATGCCCGCTTTCAACCTTCCCCTCTGGTCGAGTTAAGGTTCCTTCACCATTCCTTTTGCCATCTTTAAATTCGCCAACATAGACTCTTCCATCCGGCCAGGAATAGATGCCTCGCCCATGAAAACTACCCTCTTTGAATTCTCCGACATAAATTCGCCCATCCGGATAAGCGTAAGTGCCTAGTCCGTTGCGTGGTTTATTGATTGAGTCCTTATTTTGCTTCTTGACTACATCAATTACACCTGACATGAATGCCTCCCGATTGAGTTATTGGATATGTTGGTAGATGGTAGTTAACTCTCAAAGATTTGGGGAGGAGGAATGGGGGAGAGAAAGCTGCATTGTATCAAGAGATATCTAGACTTCTGATCAAGTATTCTATTTAAGGAGTATCCGATGAAAATAAATGGAAGCTGCCATTGCGGAAAAATCACCCTGACTGCTGAAGTAGATCCCTCTACTGCAATGGTCTGCCATTGTACTGATTGTCAGATATTAGGAGGTGGACCCTGTAGAACAGGGATCAGATCTGAAGCTGAGAAAATTACTATCGAGGGTGATGTCACCGAATATATTAAGATTGCAGAAAGTGGAAGAAAACGTGTGCAAGGCTTCTGTGGAGTCTGTGGGACAAGTCTTTACGCAGCTGACGCAAACAAACAAAAATTTAATATTCGTCTTGGCTTCATCAATCAACGTGATCAGCTGGTGCCATCCAAACATATCTTCGGTGATTCTGCAGCTAGTTGGCTCAAGCAGATTGAACAGCACCAGTGGTTCGCTAGGATGCCTTGAGTAGAGAACCCTTCTAGCTATTAGGGTACAATACTGAGTTGCTGCTCAATCAGACTTTCTGTTTTATCAGCAGCTGCCAGCAAATCAGCATCCGCTATATCAATGTAGCGCTGAGTGGTAGCCAAGTCTTTGTGAGTAGCTAATCGCATTAGGATTGGCGCAGGGGTTCCAGCCACCGCGTGCATTGTCAGAAAATGATGTCGCAGGCCATGAAGCATTCGAAATCCCTCCGGCAAGTTTGCCTTTGATCGAATCTCTCTATGCAGTCTCCAGATCACTGATCTAGATTTACCCCACGGTTTTCCTGTCTTTGTGAAGAAAACAAGATTTCTCTCCCTTGCCTCCTGAGATCGCAGGTCTTTCAGTGAATACTGATTCATTAAGATTTCAGCTGCACTTTTACTCAGCGGAATTCGTTCATCCCTTCCTGATTTAGCGTCCTTGAGTAAAACTACTCGGTGTTCAAAGTCAATGTCTTGCCAACACAGTTTGAATATCTCTCCCCTACGAACACCGGTGTGTAGGCTGAACAAATAGATGTTTCTCAGCTGAGGAGGTTGTTGATCAAGAGCATCAAGAAATCTTTTCAACTCCTCCTTCGTTAAGCGCTCTGTAACCTGGTTATTGAGTTCAGAGGCTTTGGGAACAGGTATCTGATATTCCAAGGCAGGAGAAAGGTTTGCTTGAACTGCAAATCTGATAAGTGTTCGATAAAAGCCTAAGAGCCAAGAGACTGTGGCCATTTTCCCACCTGACTTCAAAATCGAATGTCGGATGCGCAAGAGATCCAACTCTACAATTTCAGAGGGTGTTTTTGACCAGTGATTGGAAAAGTGCTTTTGAAATCTCTGCCTGGATTCTATCTCTGTTTTTAGTGGTTTCCCTCGTTCCGTAGTTCGCTTAGCAAAGTACCACTCCATCAACTCTGAAAGAGGCGGTATACTATTCGCCTCATCATTCTCTAAAGCTTGTCTACGTTTTCTGGATACAGTGGTCTCTTGGCAACCAGCAATTCTTTGAATTCTTGCATCCCTAGCCTGAAGAAGATTCCAACCCTCCGAGCGTTTACCTAATTTGTCACAGACTTGTTTCCCCTCCTGCCTGTAAAAGGCATAATAGACAATGTCTCCGTTGGTAGTATTTAGTAAATAGATCCCAGGAAATTTTGTTTTATTGAACTTTCTAGACATCTTACTCCCTGCTCCAAAAAGGCAGCAGATTGACCAATTCTGTATGACATCCGGTATAACACCCGTATAACAGACTTTGGAAAATCCGCTGATTTTTTAATTTCGGGAGACTATTTAGGAGAGCTAGGTGGGATTAGATTAAGTAACTGTAATTAATTACTAATCTTGCTGAAGTGGTGGAACTGGTAGACACGCTGTCTTGAGGGGGCAGTGGGCTTTCGCTCGTGGGAGTTCGAGTCCCCCCTTCAGCACCATCCTTGAATTCTAAATCCTTCCAAAACAACCCAAATCAACCTACTAAATTACTGATAATTCATCTCTTATCAGAAATATCTGGCTCCCATCTTTCCAAAACCTTCCACAAAATATCATCTCAAGCCAAAATAATTGTTGGCTAGTTTGTTGGCTATTGTTAAGATTGCTGACTAGTCGTCTCTGCAACATGCGATTTCTAGCCAACAAACGTCATGCCTCGCCTAATCGATCCAACAAAAAAAACTTACCGACATCCAGTGTCGGAACGCTAAACCACAGATATCGCCAGATGGAGAGCTCAAGCCGATTAAACTCTCGGATGGCTACGGACTCAACCTGGAAATACGTAAAGACGGGAAATTCTGGTTTTACTCCTTTCGCCTCAATGGAAAGCAGCTAAAGCTGAATCTTGGTAGTTACCCAAACATTGGGCTTTCTGAAGTCCGGCAAATGCATGAGGCTGCGTGGCAATTGGTCAAATCAGGACAAGATCCTAGGAAAGCTTCAATTAGCCCGCTACACAAAAGAAGAGCAGAAGCCCAACGTCAACGCACCGCAGTTGAAAAAGAAACTCAGCATATCAAGAACAGCTTTCAATCAATTGCTGAGCAATGGCTAAAAAATAAAGAATCAAGTATTAGTGGGGACACGTCTCGCAGAAGAAACTTCCTCCTGTGCAATCAGGTTTTTCCAGTGATTGGTCACCAGCAAATTGGGCAGATTTGTGTAGGGGATGTGGTAGAGGTACTGAAGCCCATTTCAGATCGAGGCTCAACCTATCAGGCCAAACGTTGCCGTCAGATTCTGCAGCAAATCTTCAACTATGCCCGGGCCTTAGAGCTCTGCGAGATCAATCCTGCAGAAGCAATGGCCGCCTTTTAACGGATTTTGATCTTTTCTTTCGGTTTTGAGGAATTGTCAGCATCTGATTTTGAACGATATCAATATCAGGGGGTGCCTCTATTTTTCGCGGGTTTGCTATAACAAGAAGATCTTGCGGAGCTACCCAGTGAATGGAATTTTGATTAAGTAGGTCTCTCTGAAATTTTAGTAGCCCATTGTGGTAAATGATTTCCTTTCGAAGTGCGGGGAGACGAATGATTTGTTTATTTGAATTCCAATCTTTTTCAACAAGATCACTTGTTATCCATTCATGAGTTGCTTGATACATTTGCAAGCTAGGATCGGATCTTTCACCCTGATCAAATTTTTTCTCATATTCTGGAAATATATTTGAGTTTAGGTTCTCTCGATCAACAAATAGTTGAATGTTTTCCTCCCGGCATTTCTTCAGGATACTAATAAGATTGTTTTCAAATTTTACCTCATCATTGCCGATATTTTGAATGAGATGCCGATACTTAATTTCAATTGGAT
>JACLAC010024675.1_pt1 | contig 47666 bp, 42 predicted proteins | sample 8027881 | NCBI WGS metagenome assembly JACLAC01 (sample SAMN15725517, study PRJNA655200) | protist metagenome | isolation source: fluorescence activated cell sorting (FACS) single amplified genomes of... | place: Spain: Blaines Bay Microbial Observatory, Mediterranean Sea | collected 2016-01-19 | reverse complement strand
CCAGCCATCTTTCTTCTCCAGCCAATAAAAGTCACCTCCGATGGTGTCTCTCGGTTGCCAAACATACTCTAGATCCCTGAATCCATAGTGTGACAAGTCAATCCGGGGCAGGATTGCATTTTGGATGACACTGGCGGCCTGAATACTTTTATTGATGTCATTGTTAGCTGCAGTAAGTTCCTCAGAAGTCTTTGTTAAATCTTTGTTGGTTGTAATGAGTTTTTCAGAAGCCTTCTTCAGATCTGCTGTTCGAGCTTCAACCTTTGATTCCAGCTCGTTATTTAATTCCAGTTGTTTGTCTATGTACTCTTGTTTGAGATCATTCATTCCTTGAGCAACTGAGAATCCAAATGTCACAAACATTCCTAAAAAGAGAATACCCACAAAGGTTAAAATCAATAACCAAAAAAAATCGTTAAATCCACCAAGGTAAATATATGTAATCAATGCGATAGGAATTGCCAGAAATGGAAGTAAAAACGAAAGGCATAGATATCCAGAAGATGAACTACCTCTCCGCCAAAAAACCAAAGAAAGAATAATTGAAGTCAAAAGTAATAGGAAAAACGGAATTATTAAAAAATGAAATTTGATGATCCCAGGACCAAGGTTATCTGGGGGGTATTTAGTTAAATTAAGTAATTTTTCGTTAGGCCAATAAGCTAAATCAGCAAAATTAAAGATGCTTACCGTTAAGTAAAAAAGAATAGTCGTAACATAAATTTTGTTGAATATTGGAAATTTAATTTCAAGATTTAATGTTTTTCTAAAAAATTGTATTAGGAGTATGAAAATAATTGGTAAAAAGGAAATCATCCCACTTGTGGAGGAAATTGCAGGTCCCAAGATATAAGTACCAATTTGATTTTGAAAAAATATTAGAGTACTCAAGAAGGATATTAAAAGAAGAGTCAAAGATATCCAAAGATAATTTCCTCTTGAAATTAAATAGACAAAGAAATAATAAAATCCAAACAATAAAGTTGGTGTTATGAACGCGACATTTCCAATCAAACGATAAAATTCCTTATTTCTAAGTGATTCCCAAGTACCAATCATCATGCGATGATAATTATCTTTTGAGTTGAATCTTTCTACTGGATTATTACGAAAAAAATTGTAAATAAAACTCACCTTATTCTTTGGGATCTTCAATTGATATGCACCACCAATGTTATATTCCCCCCGGTGTTCATTGAATCCTAACTTCCAATGATCATATTCCTTAATCCCCATTGAATTTTTAACGAATATTTTTTTCTCCCTGTTGAAATTGTGCGATAAGCCAATTTTATCTGTAGAGAGATTATTTCTAACTTTAAAACGAACCCAATAACCTTCTACCATTGATTGTGGGTTAGATCGCTTATCTGACCAATCTGCCTTCTCTAGAGTTTCAAACGAAACAGTTTCGTCAAAACCTTCCAAAAATTTAAGATGTTTATTAGGTATTATTTCAAGTGCTTCTGATGTAATTATAAATGGTTCTTGTGAGTGGCTCTTTGATGAGATCAAAAATATTAAGATTATTAAAAAGAGTGTGAATCTAAATATTTTCATAAAGAAGCACTGTTCTGATGAATTCATAAAAAATGATTTATTAGTAGGTAAAAAAACAGATCTTGCCAATACTGTTACCAACAGTCAAATCGTCGGCTTATTTGAGCCTTGTGCCCTATCAAAATTACGATGTGGATGACTAAAACTCACACAACTCCTAGCATGTCCTTTTAAAAAGACTTCTTGGTGTGTAACTCGGTACTACGTATCTCGTTTCTAAATCAAGAGTAGATTCTTGATTGGCTTTGTTGAAGTGTGAACAACCAGACCGAAATCAATGTTCTCACTGTTGTCAGAGGGGGTCTTGAAGGTACTTAGTTCTTTGTGGGTCAGGGCAGAATCACTGTCTGATCGGAACTTGGATTGGATGGACCAAGTTTGCTTATCGTAGGTTTCTGCGAGGAAATCGATTCCAAACTACTACGTCAGGCTCCGAGACTTTTTTCAGTAGTAGACTATATCTAGTAGCAGTCGACAAATAGAGTTGGGTGAATCTTTCAAAGACATCATCCTTCTCTTTTGTTTTCTCCAGAAAAGATACCCTCTCGAAGAGATCATTCCAGTTAGAGGAGGTGAGGATCAGGTCGTTGGGGTTCATACGACTGCCAAAAACTTAACAGGATTCATTTTGATATTCTGTTTGATCTTGTGATTGTAGCTAGATGCATGAAGCACATAGACCATAACAAATGAATCAACAAGCAGTTGCTAGGCAGGTATAGAGGAAGGTGGAATCAAAGATGCTATTTCAGCTAGAAGGAAACTTTAAGCTTGTCCCCTAGCCTGCTTTTCTTGGGGTAGCAAACTATAATAAATAACTTCGTTCAGAGGTGTTGCAACGCCGGCTTTCTTACCTAATCGAACGACTGCACCGTTCCAATATTCAAGTTCTGAAGGTTTACAGGCCATGATCTCTTCCTGCATCGAAGTCATATGATTTGCTGGCATCTTATCCATAGAACGCTGAAGATGCTCTACCATATCACTGGCAAGGGAAATCCCACGCGCCTTTGCAATTGAGATCACTTCTTCAATGCAAGGTTGAACAAGGCTGCGAGGTTCAGGAATCTGCCTCCAGACTCCAGTTGGTACGCGTGTTAATGTACCTATACCCCCAAGAGTTACCGCTCCAGCAAATTTCCACCATTGATAATACTGTATGTTATCAGTAACCTGAACCGATACTTGGTGTGAGGAAAAAGCGGCACGGATAGAGTCCGCTCGTTTAGAAGTGCGATTGTCAATCTCCCCAAGGGTAAGCTGTGGATCAATTCCGCCGATATGTTTTAGTCTTCCTGGACCTTCAATAAAACAACGTACAGGTGAAACTCCAACAATGACATGATCATTTCCTAAAACATCAGCAACCTCTGTCGGTGCCTCCACACCGTTCTGCAACGTGAGAACTCCTGTATCAGGGCCAATCATCGGTCGAATCTGCTCAGAAGCTTCGCGGATATCCCAAGCTTTGATACCCAAGATTACAAGTTCAACAACACCTACCTCTGCTGGACAGGATCTCTTCCATCAAGGACCTCAGTCAGCCCGATGCCGTTTTGAATGATTTAGATGAATTCCTGCAAAAGTCTTTGAGTCTGGATAAGACACATCAACAGACAGACTTCGGGCTGGATGCTGGGGTATGTTGTTTTTCCCTGGATCAGAAAATCTTCCGATATTCTGGGGCGAAGATGAATCTCTACCAGAAGTCAGCTCAGGGAGTGGTGGAAATCAAGGGGGATAAGAAGAGCCTGGGCTATGATATCAAGCAACATCCTCTCAACTTTAAAGTCTTTGAGTGTGAACTAAACCGACAATCTTCCTCCTTTTTTGTATTTTCTGATGGAGTGACGGACCAAGTAGGCGGAGAGAAAAAGCTGATGTATGGCAAGAAAAGAGTGATTCATCAAATCAGGGAGGCAGTCGATGTGAAGACAGCTGTGAGCAATATTGTGGCTGATGTTGAGCGATACCAGGGTCTCAACAAGAGAAGGGATGATTTAACGCTGTTTGGTTTTAATGTTTGAAGATTGTTAAAAACCGAACCAGCACAAAACCGAGAATGCTAAAAATAGAACCGAACACAAATTTGCATCGATTGATCAAAAACCCATGACCAGGCGAAGAACCACACTCAAGCAGCTAACTCCAAAGAATTCAGCAACTCCTCATAGTTCAACTCTCCCTTCTCTTTACCGACCAGTTTTACCTTTAACTCCAAAGCTCGTAGCACATACGACCAGTTGCCCAGAGACGTATTGATCCACAAGAACTGATCAACTAACTCCTCGAGACCATCTGGGTTTTTCTCGATCGCTTCCAGCAAGGGTGCCGCATGATAGTGCTCGAAGATTTTCAAGTGCTTGGCTAGCTGATTCAGCGCCCTGAGTGATGTCTGATAGTCACAAGCTTCCAGAGCTCTATCCTTCAGGTCAATGTACTGCTTCACAGTCAAATCTACCCGCATTTGCAAACGCTCTCTACGAGCGTTCTGAGCATCCTGGAGGGTGTGTTTAACCTTAGTGTTTCTGAGCAGTCCATAAGCCATTTCAGCTGGATGCTTTGTGTTATAGCCTGCTCGAAGAACAGCCTGTGAGCCGTTACCGTCGACCTGGTATTCTTCGACAAATCGTTGCTGCTTGAAGGTCAGATTTGGAGATGCATTCATTGGAATTCTCCTTGATAGGAAACTGAGTTTGGATGGAAATCAAATAGGGGAGGTAATGAATGAATGGGTAGGGGTATTTGGTCTTGTCCCCCCATACTGGAGAATGGGTTGAATTTCTTGGACTACACCTTCAGCACTGTGATCTTAGGACTATGGCCTTGCTCCTGAACCACACGGATCAAACGGGCTTCTTCCAACCTCTTCAGTGCTCTTCGTTTGACTCCGCGGGAAATCCAAAACTTCGCCAAAAAGTCTTTTGGTAGAGTCACTGATTCAGTTACACTCAGCACCACCCTGAACTGCAACAGTAAACCAATTATCAATGCCTGTATCCCAAGCTCAGCAGCCTTTTCAATCCATGCTAATTCTACTTTGGGGTGAAGAAAAAACTTTGTCTCTTGTTCAGACTGTAGTTCACAAAGATTGGGATGTTTGTAAGCCACTCTCTTCTCTCTAATAGCTACCATAATATTATAAATAGATATTCTAATAGAGGACCCGGGTGCACACTGGTGTGCAGGTAGGTGCTCACCAGTGTGCAGGTGGTCCCAACTTCAATTAATCAACATCGGGGTCTGGAAGCAGGCTCATCACCTTGTCCCAAAATGCTCCGCCTATATTATGCCCACTTAAGTAAGCACTCCTAATTGAATTAATCCTTCAGCCTACATCTTGCGAGAATAGATTATGTTTGTTTTGATCTGATCATTCATATCGAAATAACCTATTTGATTGCTATCTAGCAGGAACAAATTACAGACTATCCAGCTTCAGCAGTATTGAAATTCAATAAATTGAGTTTGCTTAATGAAAATTGCTTATCTTTTAAGCAAAATGCACAACATTTCAGCACAGAATATCCAGTAAATATGTGCAAATAATTGAAAATATTTGAAAAAATTAATGGATTCCTTTTGGAATTTGATAAACCAATCAGAAACATCCAAATAGTCGATAAGCATAGTACTTTGGGAGTACATCATGGACTGTAAATTCTTCAACGAAATGTTTGACGAGTTAGGAAATGTCCGGCCACTTTATACTGAGTTAGCGGCTTGGTTAGAAGCTAACCCAATGGACTTATTACGCCTACGCTCTAAAGAGGCTGAAACGATTTTTCGTCGTTTGGGTATCACTTTTGCGGTCTATGAGGAAGGAAGTGATCTAGAACGATTGATTCCGTTTGATGTATTGCCAAGACTTATTTCTGCTAGAGAATGGAATTTTCTGGAGAGAGGCCTAGAACAGAGGGTTCGCGCTTTAAACGCCTTCTTGGCGGACGTTTATCATGATCAGCAGATCCTCAAAGCCAAAAAAATTCCAACACAACTGGTTAACCTTAATCCAGCTTATGTCTCCAAAATGGAGCAAGTCTATGTTCCAAACAATGTCTACACGCACATTGCTGGAATAGATATGGTTCGAGTTGGTCCTGAAGAATTTTATGTATTAGAAGACAACTTACGGACTCCTTCTGGAGTTTCTTACATGCTGGAAAATCGCGAAGCTTCGATGCGTCTGATTCCGGAGCTTTTGGGATCCTATAAAATTGCTCCAGTTGAACACTATGCAGAAGACTTGCTGGCAACTCTCCAATCGGTTCCACCGGTTCATTGTCAACATGAGCCAACCGTAGTTGTCCTTTCGCCAGGGATTTATAACAGTGCTTATTACGAGCATAGTTTTCTCGCAGATCAAATGGGGGTCGAATTGGTTGAAGGGGCCGATCTATTCGTCAAGGATGACGTGGTGTATATGCGCACTACGCTTGGGCCAAAGAAATTGGATGTAATATATCGCCGGATCGACGACACATATCTTGATCCTTTAGCATTCCGCCCAGACTCGGTGTTGGGGGTTTCTGGCTTAATGGACTGTTACCAAAAAGGGAACGTTAATCTTGCAAATGCTGTGGGAACCGGAATTGCTGACGATAAAGCGATCTATACTCATGTACCAACAATGATTCGATTTTACTTGGGAGAGGAACCTCTGTTGTGTAACGTACCAACCTGGCAATGTAGTTTACCTGATGAACTGAAGTATGTCCTTGAGAATTTGGAGGAAATGGTGGTCAAAGAAGTCAGTGGTTCCGGGGGATACGGAATGCTAGTGGGACCCTTTGCTACAAAGGAGGAGTGTGCTGTATTCCGGCAAAAATTAAAGTCAAACCCCGGGGTTTTTGTGGCTCAACCAACCCTTGCATTGAGCACATGTCCAACATTGGTAGATGAAGGAATTGCTCCTCGTCATGTAGACTTGCGACCTTTTGTTTTGAGTGGAGCAAGCATCAAGGTTGTAGCAGGCGGTTTAACTCGCGTTGCGCTTTCAAAAGGATCCTTGGTCGTGAATAGCAGTCAAGGAGGTGGAACCAAGGACACCTGGGTGCTTCAAGACTAATTGGAGAAGCTTATGCTCAGTCGAACGGCCTCAAATCTTTTCTGGATGGCCAGGTATATGGAGCGTGCAGGGAACCTTGCCAGGGTGATGGAAGTTGCGGATAGAATGTCATTGATGCCCTCAGCGAATACTAAATTACCAGGACTTGGAAGTGAATGGCATTCCGCCCTAATTACTTCAGGTAATGAAGACGGCTATCTAAAAAAGTTTGAGCAGATTTTGAATCAACATATCCAATTCTATCTGCTCTTCGATCAAGACAATTTCTCTAGCGTTCACTCATGTTTTGAAACGGCCCGAAGAAATGCAAGGATGGTTCGTTCCAATCTCACCACAGAGGTCTGGGAAAGCATCAACGACACCTGGCTTGATTTTTCTAGGAGATCCGAAATTCCTCTGGAAGAAAATAACCTCAGATCCCTTCTAGACTGGGTTAGAGAGCGATCTCTTCAATTCCACGGTGCCATAATTGGAACAATGTTGAGAGATGATGCCTTTGCTTTCACAAGGATGGGGACTTATCTAGAGCGAGGAGACAATACAGCGAGAATTCTTGATGTGAAGTACCACATCCTGCTACCGGAACATGCACCCATCGGTGGGACACTTGATTACTATCAATGGGCATCTATTCTTAGGGCTGTCGCAGCCCATCGCAGTTATCGTCATCTTTACCGGGAGAGTTACCGTCCTTGGCTTATTGCGGAACTCTTAACTCTAAGAACCGAGATGCCACGGTCGCTGGTTGCCTGCTTAGGAGAACTGAGAAAGCACCTGATGAATCTAGCCGAAATTTATGGTCAACAACAGGAATGCCATCGTCTATCTGGACAGATGCATGCTGAACTAGCGTTTGGTCGAATTCAAGATATTTTTAAGCAGGGCTTGCATGAATTTCTGACCCGATTTATCGACCGGAATTATCATTTAAACGATCAAATCCACAAAGATTTCCTAATGTAGACATTTTCAATTGGATGCTGTGACAATTAGACATGACCTACAGTCTCTGTCTTTACCTGCAAGAAGTCTTAGTGTTCCTGTCTGACACTAGAACTAGGGTAGGAATGGATAGTTTATTCACTCGCTACAAAATTCATCATTTTCACGAAAATCCTGCACTGCTAATTGCTTTACTCTCTTCAGGGGAACTAAGCGTGTTGCTGACATTTAGTCACAGAATGAATCCCAAGACCTACAAAAGGAAAAATTAGTAAAAAATACTTTCCAGAGCCTGCTGAAAGTGAATGACTTATATTAAGCAACTTAATTAATTTGAAACTTAGTTAAAGAGTTTAATCAGAAAATAGTTAGGCTCTGCAAAAACCAGGAGCCACATCCGAGGTCACTATCCTTTTAGGTTGGCAAGTTTGGGTAAAACCAATGCGAATTTTTCAAATCTAATCAGCTGAAAACTTTATCGAAGCAAAATTTGATACACCTTTGCTTCAAATCGGCGAACATAAGTATGGTAAGCCGATCATGGACAGATTGGTCAATTACAAGACCTCGATTCAAAACAGAATTAAGTTGGATCTGATTTCTATGGATTCTACTTTTTCCAATAAAGTCTCTATGGAATTGTCAGTGGATTTACTGGTTTGCAAACGAGATTTCTTTCGGCCCTGATACGCTGAAATATTTATGAATCTGATCTTTATTTCCTGAATTTAATTGAATCTTGGTATGATGCCTTTCAGCGTGCGTTTCAACAAGCACCTGAACCAGACTGGAAAGACACATGAACTTCTCATTCAAGGATAGGTCGTGTCGATCAAAGCCAGCATCTACCATTTAACACAGTATTGTTACGATCGCGCAGTCTTTATAAGTCCACAAATTATTCGATTACATCCAGCTCCACATTCACACACGAAAGTTCTTTCATATAATTTGGAAGTAACCCCTAAGCCCTATTTTGTGAATCACCAACAGGATCTTTATGGAAATTGGCTTTCTCGCCACGTTTTCAGAGAATCTTTGCGAGAACTTAAAATTGAAGTTAACCTAGTAGTTGATCTGGCAGTATACAACCCTTTCGATTTTATTGTTGAGGCGGATGTGATTGATTGGCCTTTCAACTATCCAAAGGAATTTAAAGAAGATCTCCAAATATACCTACGAAAAGAACCAAAAGGCTCTTTGCTTTCGGAATGGCTAGAATCAATCAATTATGAGCAGAGAAACACAGTCAATTTTATTGTTGAAATTAATAAGCGAATCTTCCAGGAATTACGATATGTAATTCGCAGGGAGCCAGGTGTCCAAACTCCTGATGAAACACTAGCCTCAGGTCGAGGATCTTGCAGAGATAGCAGCTGGTTGTTGGTTCAGATCTTCCGAGAATTAGGACTCGCTGCTCGGTTTGTCTCGGGATATCTAATACAATTCAAGCCTGATACTGGAGCGGTAGATAGTCCATCAGGTTCTAACCAAGAACTCAACGAACTCCATGCTTGGTGTGAGGTATATCTTCCTGGCGCGGGTTGGATTGGTTTAGACCCGACCTCCGGCTTATTGGCAAGAGAAAATCATATTCCTTTGGCAGCAACTCCGCACTACCGAAATTCTGCTCCCATCACTGGTACCCTAGACTTTGCACATGTGGACTTTAGTTATGATATACAGGTGAATCAGATCGAATAGCATAAGAATAAAATTTTGCTAGATCAGGGTACAGCCTAACTTATAAAAGTCATCCAAGTAGGATTATTTTTGGGGAACCACTTACAAAATCCTTCAATTGAGTTACTAAGATTTTCTTATTTATAGAATTCCAGAAGCATAAATACGAAATTTCCCAACAAAGAATTTTCCTTTAGATTTCAAAATTTGACCGGCAAGCTTTGTTTATTCACTCAAAATCCTTCAGTCGCTTAATTCAAAGCAAACTGAACTTGTAGAAATTTTAATCTCACAGGTTAAAGCAGATTTCAACGAGTAAGCAAATTGGGGGAGTTGTGCAGGTATGTTTTTATTCTTCGAAACTGAATTGCCGGAAAGATATTAGTGGAAGAGTAAGATTAACTATTTTTAGCTTTGAGGGCTCTTCGCTCAATCTTTTTCCATCCGCTCTAACATCTCATCCATTACCCTCTGGGTCCGATCGGCAATCCCTCTTTGAGCAGATTCTAAGAATCGAGCATAGCGTCTTGTCATCGGTGAACCGGGTGAATGACCCAGTTGGTAAGCGATTCAACAATCTCATCAGATTTGGAGGATCAGAAAAGATTTTTGAAATTTGAAGGTTTTTATCTTGGAGAGCTACTACTAAAGATAAATGTCTGACGAATTGTAGTCTTGATTTAAACTACCTTTTAGTTGATATTTATGCTGCGCAACGCAAATTCCTTGCTTTGCCAATACAAAACCCTTTTTATCATAATATTTTTGAAATTTGAAAAAGGTAATTATGTCAATAATCTATCACTTCTCGGCAAAACCGATGGCTGGTAAACGAAGTTCAACAATTAGCACAATTAGAACAAGTGCAGGAATCCTGGCCAGACTGGGGGCATCGCAAACCCGAATTTATCATAATATGCTTGGTGGTAGTCTAGGGAATATTGGCTTGGGCTGCACCTTTGGCAGTTTTTCTGAAGCAATGAATGTTCTCGCCAAAAGAGAGTCTGATCCTCATTGGCTAGAGTTACTTGAGAAGCAAAAACCCGAATTAATTATGGATGTCAAAACACGAAGTCTATTAAGAGTTGCTTATGGGGAAGTAGATATGTCAGCAGTTGTACATCATGTAAGATCTTATTCTATAATGAGAGACAAACTTCCCGAAGCCTTGGAAATGTTTAATGAACTAGAGGGGCTTAGGGATAGGAAGACAAAAATTGCCGCCATAGTACCATCTGTGTCGGCCGGTATGGCTGCTCTCCATGCAGTTTATCAAAATGATTCATTGGAGGATACCGGGAATAGTATGGATGAAGTGGGGATGTCGGAAGCATTCCAAAATCTGATCCTTCGAGCGAGCCAACTTGGGACCTTGGAAACTTCATCAATAAATGTGAAAATTTAAGGAATTACAAACAACATGAGAATTGCGGAGCCAAAAAAAATGATCAAACCAGCTTCATTCGAATTAAAACTCATCTAGCTAAATTTGATAATTGAGGAGTGGCCACCGTTTTGGATAGATCTAGAGAAGCCAAAAGACCATGTGATTATAAAATGTGATGCAATTATCTTTGTTGCAGGATCTGGTGGTCACACAGGAAAGGATAAAACTGTGCTTGTCGACCATATTGGTGCAATCAGGTCCATGGTGACTGCACAGGTCCATGGATTGAAACGCTGCCTGATGCTGAGTGCAGTTAATGCAGTTGAAGACAGTAATTCGTCTGTAGCCCACTATCATAAGGCCGAGGCCTTTGCTGACCGTCATTTGATGGAGACAAATCTTGATTGGACAATCGTCTGCCCGGGTAATTTGCGTGACGATGAGGGCAATGGGTTAGTTTCCGTTAGTTCTGAGATTATTTTACAGGGCCCAACTGCCCGAGACAATCTAGCTACCACCCCAGGTTCTTATCTGGAACTACCCAACATGATTAGCAAGCGTTTTAGTCTTTTGGAAGGAAAAACACCAATTAAAGAAGCGCTCTCAAATGTCTGAAGTAATCTCTTCAAATTAGGGCTAACTGCGTTTCAAGATTCTTTATTTTAACATCTCATCCATCACCCTTTGGGTTCGATCAGCAATCCCTCTTTGAGCAGACTCCAAGAATCGGGCATAGCGTCTAGTCATTGGGGAGCCGGGGGAGTGGCCTAATTGATAAGCAACTTCATCAAGAGTAGCACCAGATGATAAAAGGCGTGAAGCCACCGTATCGCGTAGGCAGTAGTTAGGCCGATAGTCTTCCGGAATCCCTGCTAGATCTCGTATCCGTCGGAAGTGACGCAGATAAGAATCTAGTTTGCGTTGACCTCCTGCTGGGCCCGGAAAGACAAAACGACTGGTTCGCATGGCCTCTGAAGAACTATCCAGCAATTCTCGTTGCTGCTTTAAAATGTAATGTAACCTCTCACTCATTGGAAAGATGAGGGATTTTCCACTCTTCGTATCACGCTTGGTGTAAAGACGTTGTTTGAAATCAACATCCGTCCAAAGCAGCTTTAGTGGTTCTGAGGCTCTTGAACCAGTCCATGCTATGAACTGGTGCAGGTGGGCAATATGTTGGTCAGGATAGTCATCCCAAACTTTGTGAAGCTCTCTAAACTGCTCATCAGTCAGGATCTCAACACGTTCAGAATCAGGATCAGCTTTTGGTAATTGAATTGTCCAGTCCAGTGCTGGACAGAGTTTCTTGCGGATTCCAAAGTTGACAATCCTCCGGAGTAATTCCAGAACATTGCTCACTGTCTTGCTGCTGTGTTCTTTAAGCAGATCTAGGCGCAGTCTGTCTACATCAAGTGGGGCAAGCTCATTCGGTATCTTTTTACCAAATGTACTTCTAATATGTAATTCATAGCGGTTCTTATCAGTGGTGAGACCCTTGAGAGAATCTCCCTTCGACTCAAGGTAGATCTGCCACAGTCGGTCTATTGTTGGTTTCTCTGATTCCGCTAACTTGGCTAGTTTACTAGCTTGGCGTTTCTCCTCATTTGTTTGAGCTTGCCCATTCATCCTCCTTGCGCGTTCTGCAGCTGCTCTTGCGACTGTCCAGCCTTGAGACTTCCGTCCTACCTTCTCTTCATATAGTTTGCGGCTCTCTGGACGTCGATAGGTGATGTAGAAGATCCTCTCATCATTCTTCTCAACGTATGAGACACCCTTGTAATCTGTTTGAACTCTGACTGCTCTCGGCATCGACACTCTTTTTTGATCAGATTTCATTTTACCCAACCATATACCCAACCAATTTATGGGTAAATGAGGGATACTAGTTGACACTGCTGACCAAATAAGCTATCAATATTGCCAGTAATTACAAGGCTATATCATAAATCAGGGGTGCTTCTGGGTAAATGAGAGAATACTGTGCCAGACGGGCTCATAACCCGAAGGTCGCAGGTTCAAATCCTGCCCCCGCCACCACACCTTTCCTCAGCAAAATCAGTATTTAAGAAAGAAACCATCTTACCACTGTAAGTACCCTCAATTTTCTGTCCCCACCACTATCCCCACCTACTCGGTAGTATTTCTGTCCTAATCTGACACTACACATTGCAAAATTAATTATCTTCTAGCTCCCCCTGCAAATCGTCTCAAAACACTGACCAAAGTTTTAGCCCTTTCTGAATCAACTGAGTAATCTTTTGCTAAATAAAGCCAACGATTGATCTCAATCATCAGTGACTGAAAAGACTCATTAAATAAAAAGTTTGCAAATGAGCTGCAAAGAGACAATTTTACTATCTTGCATGATAAGTGACTAATTTAGTTAGTTACATTTTCAGAAGTTAAGTTGAAGATACAAAAATGATTTGGGAAACGGTTGTTCAACCTTTTGCAGACTTCGGATTTATGCGTCGAGCACTACTCGGCTGCATCGCCATTTCTCTGGGTGCAACCCCCATCGGTGTCTTTTTGATGCTCAGGAGGATTAGTCTAACTGGGTGTGCGATGGCTTCTGCAGTTTTGCCAGGAGCAGCCACCGGCTATCTCCTATTTGGTCTCTCCCTTGTCCCTATGACATTTGGAGGTTTGGGGGCTGGTCTAGCGGTAGCGCTACTTTCGGGCTTTGTCACCCGCAGGACTCAACTGCGTGAAGACGCTAGTCTGGCTGCATTCTCCCTGATTGCTCTCGCACTCGGAGTGCTGATTGTTTCGATGCGTGGCAACAACATGGACCTGATGCGCGTCTTATTTGGTATGGTGTTAGCGCTCGATGACACGACATTGATATTGCTGTGCTCCATCACCAGTTTCTCTTTGCTTACCCTCGCTTTGTTACTGCGACTATTGGTTTTGGAATGCGTTGACCCCCAGTTCCTCCGCTCAGTTAGCAAGCTCAGTGCATTTACTCATTTCACTTTCCTTGTACTCGTTGTGCTCAATCTTGTAGGGGGTTTCCACGCACTCGGCACACTCATGGCGGTTGGTATCATGCTACTACCTGCCACCGCAGGACGGTTCTGGACTAATGGCATCAGCAGTTTAATCATCGTAGCAGTTACTTTTGCCATGCTCTCCAGCTTTACTGGGCTTTTACTGTCTTACCACTACAACTTGCCGTCTGGACCGGCAATCATTCTTGTCAACAGTATCGTTTATGGAATGTCGTTGATGTTTGGACCAGTCGGTGGAATTGTCAAACAGCTGTTCTTCCACCGTCAGGTAAAAGTTTGAATGTTTGGCTCGTGACCAATTAAAAACTCTTTGCAGAGTTGCCAATTGCTTTGCTAACTTCGTTTTCTAAAAGCCCAATAGCACCTCCAGCCACCCAAGCAATCAGTATTTCTGTCCTAATCTGAAACTCCGCATAACAAAATTAGTTCTCCTTTAGGACCTCCCCAACTCGTCTAAGTATCTCGATCAAAGCCTCCACACGCTCTGAATCAACTGAGTAATCTTCTGCCAAGTAAAGCCAACGATTGATCTCAATCATTAGTGATTGGACCCTCTGGTCTTTGAGATAATGATTCATCGACACAATGTTTCCACTGAATGGCTGATTCCGGGCAGTTGAATAGCCGCAACTCTCGAATATCTTCTCAACCGTTGCCACTAACTCTTCTGAAGTATGAAAGTCATCCGTGCCTATACAAAAAGTCTGGTCGAAAAGCTGTTTGGTTTAGTTCATAGGCAGAGGCAGAGTTGGAAAGCTATGGCCGTCGATAACCAGGCAATGGTCATTAGCCAAGAGAGACTCCTCAACTGCCTCTATCAGCTTTTGGTGATGAGGAATGTAATATCGCTCCAGTAATTCCTGACGCTTAGCTTTGATGGGCTGCTTACGTAGCGGCTGAAACTAAGATCCTCTGGTGTATGTTACACCCATCCCTACCTGGCTCATCGGATCTTGAGAGTCCTCTGAGAAACGCTCTGGATCTACCACCAGCATGCTGACAGGAAAGACGATAAATTTTTCTGTATTTGGAAATGGCAGGGCGGATTTGATCGGCTTGCGGACGCACTATAAGTTCAGCTAAAAGGGAATCCAAATTCTTGATGACCCGCTTTATTAAACCTAGTAAAACAGGAATTTTTATTTTACTACTGCCGATTTGGAGTTACATCTTGTATTGCAGCCAAATTTTCGAAAGTCTTTTGACTCAGCGCCTGATTGGCTTCAACGTAAGCAGAGTAAAGGCCTTGGTAGATTTCATGATTTTCTACAATTGGTTCAATTTCTGTTTCAACATGAACCATGGCATCAACACCCTCTTGAATAGAATCAAAGACCCCCGCTCCAACCCCACCAAGAATCGCTGCCCCCAGCACCGTTGATTCCCCAACCTTCATAATTTGAACGGGGCGGCCGTAAACATCTGCTTGAATTTGGTTCCAAAGTGGGGACTTTGTGGCGCCACCTCCAAGCCGCATGGATTTAATCTCAATCTCGGTCTGGTTCCAAACTGACATAATATCATTCATTTCAAGGGCGACACCTTCCATAACGGCTCTAGTCAAATCTGCACGACCATGGGCCATAGACATGCCAATGAATGCTGCGCGAGCTTGTGTATTCCAATGTGGTGTACCCGAAGAATTTAGATAAGGAAGAAAAAGCAGGCCACCACTACCAGGTGGCGAATTTGCTGCTAATTCATTCAGTAAATCAAAAGTATTACAGCCTTTTTGTCTAGCTTGCTCAACCTCAAGGGTACCGATGGTATCTCGAAACCAACGGTAAGAACTTGCTGCTGTAATGGAAGCTCCAGCAAGTTGCCAAATTTCCGATGCAGCATGGTGGTTTGTAAACAGACCACCACAACCAGTCGTTGGTTCATCCAATACCAAAATAGCTAAGCCTGCAGTACCAAGCGTAACTGTTGCCATTCCAGGTAAAGTAGAACCCATACCAATTACACCGCAAGTTTGATCCCATGCCCCCACACAAATTGGCGTGCCGGCAGGAAAACCGGTTTGCTCTGCCACCACTGGTGGAATTGTGCCGACCTGAGTACCTGAAGGCGTTGGCTGACCAAATTGGTCAGAGTTAAGATCGAAGTGCTCCAGCAGCGAGGTATCCCAGTTTGCTGAGCGCACATCCCAGGCTCCATAAAATGAAGTACTTGGAAGATCAGTCAAAAAACTTTCTGCACCAAATGCCTTGAGAATTACATCTTGGTGTTGGACGAACTTATCGGTCAGTGCATAAACATCAGGTTCATGTTTACGAATCCAATTGATCTTATTGACGATTAAGTTTGCAATCAGCGGCATGCCCGTGATTGAATAATATTTTTCTGGTTCAATAATACTAGTAATATCCTTCATTTCTTGCTGTGGCCTTACATCTTGCCAAGAGATCAAGGGTCGCAGGATCTGACCATTCTGATCGACGGCAATTGTTACACACCCTTGTGTAGAAAAGCCGACTGATGAAAGTTCTATGGGTGCAATATTACAACTAGCCATGGCTTCTCGACAGACCAACATGGTTTGCGAAATCATTTGTTCTAGATCTTGTTCAGCCCACCCTGGCCTAGAATATTTGGTCTCATATTCTCGATAAGCACCACTTATCAGGTTGCCCCGAGAATCAAAAAGCATACACCGGACACCTGTAGTACCTACGTCGATTCCTGCCAAAAGTTTATTCATAGGTTTTCTCCTGAAATCGTCTCACTAAGTTTCTTATCCATCAATAAAAGGCCAATGCAGCTGAGTGGGTGGTCTCTTCTAACCGAAGCTATCTAAAGCCATGGCTTCACAGATGCACAACAGGAGTGGATTTCTTAGTGAGAAATGAAAGATTCCTTATTTTTTGACTTCAAGAACTATATTCGTATCTGCTTACTGAATGCGCCGGACTTTTGTAAAACTAGCTTCCTGTAAAACTTTGGTGATTCGCTTTTCTCCGGCTTGGGCACCCAAACCTAAGCCAACTTCTTGAGATAAAGAATTTGGAACACAAACCAATGTAGAAAAACTGTAAAATAAGGCTCCCAAGGGGTTAAGGTTGTCCGTCAAAGAATCGCCTGCCAGAGGTTCAACCACCATGAAAGTTCCAACCTCACCCAACACTGAATGGATATGCTGTACCGCACCTATTGGTCTCCCAGATCGTGTAGGGCATCGAATATACAGGCAAAATCATAACGATTATTTGGTAGTGTTTTCGCTGTCGCCTCAAAAAATTCTACATTGGTCAGACCAGCTGCAATCGCCTTTTAACGAGCTTTTTCGATGGATGGTCCATGGAAATCAAATCCATGAACTATTGCTTTTGGGAAACGCTTTGCCATGATAATTGATGATGAGCCGTGACCGCACGCGATGTCGGCAATTTTGCCACCCAAAGACAATTTCTCTACTACCCCCTGCATACCAGGAATCCAAGTGGTCAATAAATTTGCTTCCTAAACAGGCCTAAAAAATCTATCCGTACTGCAAAATAAGCAGTAGCTGTGCTTATCCCAAGGTCTTCCACGCCCTGATTTGAAAACATCAATAGCAGTTTCGTAAGTGGCGTATTGCCCTACAATTCCTTGAAAAATTCCCTGCATGCACTCTAATTGGCCTTCGTGGGCAAAGACTTTTGCTTGTTCTGGGCTTAATGAATACATTTAGTATCAGCTTGGTAATCCACATAACCCAGCGCAACATTTGCGGCAAGAAACTCTTCAACATAGCGTTGTAACAAACCACAGGACTCTGAAATATTTGTAGTTGTTGCTGGGCCCAAGGATTCCATTTTTTTGTAATTACCTGTCTGGTCACCTATATACGACACCATGACGCCCATTGCTCCAGCAGCATCTCCCATTACTTTTTCAGACAGTTTCTCCAATTTTGAGGTATCAATACTTATATTTACGTCAGACATAATTAAGCTGGAATGGTGTAATGTACTCTTGTTGAGTGGCAATTATTTTTGGTTTAGTGTCAGCAAGGATTAGCTGTGTGAAGAGAATTAGGGTGTACCAAGGAAAATAATTTTTCTACTAGGAGATCAATTTTAGCTTGGATACAGCTTACAACTAAGTGCAAACCTACTATTAGATATTATTGCTGTCAAGTCTCAGGAGGATTTACGGGGCTTTAGTGATTTACTGTATCTTTCTGAGGCTCGCTCCAAAATTTATCCTGATTAAGTGAGGGATAATGTTTTCTCATCAAAAGCTCTGAGAGCTCCACCATTGATTACAACATACTAGTCTGGGGGTCTCTTCTTTATCGTACAAACCCGCTCCACAGCGATTCTGAGCACCCTCAGGGCTATGTTTAGTTTCTCTTGGCCTACTATGTTTTCTTAGTTCAAAAATAATCCATTCGTTTATGGTAAGTGCTTTAGTTTCCTCCTGTGTTGCAAGGCCTTACATTAGCTACTGTAATTGAGAATAGTGACTCGGTTGCTAATACGATAATTATTTACAGAGACGACTCAAAATCCCTAGCAAATATAAGGTAAATAATATATATATTATTTATGTGGCGGAATTGTAAAGGTTTCTGGTGGTTTATGAGGACGTGTTGGGACAGAGATCGTAGACCAAACTGCAGAATTTCTGACTAAGAAGCCATTTATCAAACTAGTGGATAGATGCTGTGAAACTCAGTTGGAATTCAGTATCTGATTCATGGCCCAGAGCAAGTATTTCAAAAAGTTTCTATACCCCTTCAAGAATAAACATCTGTCGATCCACTCCACCATCCAATTTGCAGAAGCTGCTTTGTATTCCTCACTATCATAAGCTTTCTGTGAAGCTTCCATACTTTCAAATTCACTAATTACTGCTCTCAGCGGGGGGTTGCATTCCTTACTGACAAGATTGGTGCCTCGAGCAAGAAATTGGGCACCATTGGCTTCTATAGCAGGTCGGGCATCAACTGCAAACGCTTTCAGCTTTTCGGGGTCGTGAATCTCATTGTAGACAGCAATAATTTAAGCTTTGGCCATTGTTGTTTCCTAATGTTTGGTGCATAGGAGCGAATTTAATTGTGAGGACTTATCTCACTTAAAAATATTGGGTTTTGTTGAGTACCATTGAGCAAAAAGAACTCTTTCAGGGAAATATTTTGATAATGCTGATTATACAACTGGGTGCTGGTGCCAAATCGTAGTCCATCGGATTAGCGATTCAATTTATTAATCTGCAATTTAGATTGATCGTTGTTTAAGTTGAATTGCCTACTTTTTTCCTCCGGGGGCATTTGATTTGTTTCAAATAGCCCTCCCACCCAACTTACTCAGCTAATTTTAATGAAATCAGGAGTGTTATCCACATCAATTTCCTTATTCCATTGATTCCCCCCAGCAGCAGATCCAAAGGAAGCACTTTTATTATTGAATGGGAGTTTGTGCAGCTGAGAATTTAGGTATTTTCCCATCTTTTCAGAATTTCTAAAATGCCCATAGTGATACGCCAAATGTCTGTGACCACCTGCTGCAAGAATTTCATCAGGCTCCATTCCATCACAAGGTATCAAATCAAAATATTTAATGAGTTCTGCATATTCGTCCAAGATTTCAAAAAGTGAAAAGTCAGGGGCAGTTGCATTTTTTCCAACAAGATATGGATTTTTAGGTGATGACTGATTTGATTCAAGCCATCTTTCGATCTTTTTCAAAGAGCCTTCGATAGTGTAGTCCAGTTTTGCTTCCTCATCGAAGTTAGATTGATAGAGCTGTTTTGCCGCCATTCTCTGATCCTGATGTTGACCATAAACAAAAGTAAACATTTTATTTTGTGCATCAGAGACCTGACATAGTAATTGCTCACAATATGAATTCTCAATTGCTGTAGCACCCAGCATGTTGAACATTCGTCCCAAAAAAGTCATGCACGCAACCGACTGAGTCACGATTACTCTTTCTTCCTTAGTATCTTCATTATCGAGTGATACTTCTACATATGGCAGATTAATGAGCGGGTGGTCATTTCGAAGAATTGGTTTTGTTTCAAGATGCCAATGCGATCCGCCGAAGGCAGCCCCTTCATTGTTCTGCACTGGTCCAGTCTTATAAAAAATAGCTTTTAGAGGATACCCAGCATAAAGCACCATTTGCCTTAGTGGCGCTCCCAAACTTTTGGTACTCCAATACCCGACTACAATTTCTTTATTTCTATTTAGCATTTGTTCTCAAATAATCTGGTTTAAAAAGTCGAACTGAGTTTCAAAATCCAATTGACACAGAACCCCATTTAAAACGAATGTATACAATCTACTTTATAGTAGAGTCAATGTATTTTGTTCAACAATACTTGTAGAGTACTGATTCAATTTTTATCTAGAGGGTAAAGAGATTTGAGAGATCTGCTGATGATCTAAAATTTAAGACCAACGGACAACTATTCCGTAGTATTATTAAGGAAAATACTTATATATACTCGGATACGATTCAATAAATACGAGCATTTTCCGAAATAGTAGCAAAAATATCGTAATTACTTCTTGATATGGCCCTGAAACATGGCCTTTGCTCTTTTTTATATGCTTGTACTACAACTCAAAAAAGCGGTGGCGCCAAAGCATACAGAAAGGATTTGGCGATAAGGCCAAGTATCCTGCAGTTGCTCTAAAGTCATCCAAGTGGGTAACGGTTTTTGACAGGAGAGGAGGTACAAAGTGAAACCCCACCCCTCTACGTTATTGAGTATAGCCTCTCCCTAATTTTCGATAAATTAGTTCGACAAAATAATAGATGAAAAAAGCTCTGATTTAAGCCATTCTTGCTTATGAATGTAGCTATTTTGCTAACAGTTACACCTTGCGCAAAGTAATCAAAGGACTATGCCCAATTTCTTGGACAATACTCACCAGACCAGCTTCCTCCAAGCTTCTAAGTGCTCGCTGTTTGACGCCACGGGATATGTGAAACTTGTCCAGTAATTCCTTTGGGAGTGTAACAGAGTCTTTGCCGCACCAGACAGATCTGAAGTGCAGGAGCATACCCACCATTAGTGCCGGTAACCCAAGCTGGGCAGCCTTTTCTACCCACAACATCTCTATTTTGGGATGCAGAAAGAACTTAGCTGCCTGCTTTGACGTAATTTCAGCAAGTTTAGGATGCTTGTAGGCTAATCTCTTCTCTTTAATAGGTAACATAATATTAATAACAAGATATAGAATAATAGATGGACCGGGTGCACGCCAGTGTGCAGGTAGGTGCTCACTAGTGTGCAGGTAGGTGCTCACCAGTGTGCAGGTTATCTGACTCTAATCCGTGGGAAGTAGGTTCTCTGGAAGCAGACCCATTACCTTGTCCCAAAATGTTCCTCCACGTTCTTCATCCCGGTACCGCTCAGGGTAGCGGTAGATGTCCGCATCTGTTGTCAACTCAAAGTCTCCCAACACCTGTCTGGAAGCTTCGCGCATCAACTCCTGTGATTCTTTGACTCTTGCCTCAAGCTCTTCCAATGGTGCTTCAATTAGAACGGCATCATGCACCGGAGCGCAGACTCTGATGCCCGCTTCGGTCATCAGGATGCATGCGATTCTGAGCATCTCTGCACCATTGGCCTGCATTGGGAAGTTAGCTAGACTCCTTGGGTTGGGCTGCCCTTCCACTTGGATCTGCCAACCAAAGACTGTCCAGAGACACTTGTGCAGAAGCGCATAGTCCACGTTACCATCAGACCATTGCCAGAAAATTCGGAAAGCTTCTCTGTGTTTGCGTAGTAAGTCTTTAGCTACAATCACAGGCTGTTGGATTCTCTCTGCCAGTGACTCCGCACCCATCCCGTATTGAACAGCCAGCACTGTTGCTTTGTAGAGTGCCCGCTCATGTGGGTGAGACTTCTTCGTTGCATCTGCCGGTACTGCTCCAGCTAGCTTGGCAAACTCTAGGTAGGGATCGCCCGAAGCATAGGCTTGCTTCATTACCTGATCACCAGAGAGTGCTGCAGCAATTCCAAACTCCTGCTGGGACCAATCGATGTAGGCAATGCCATACCCCTCAGCAGGTTTAATTAGACTGCGCAACCAGACAGAAGAGCCGAAGATGTACTTGTTATTGCTCGGCTGATTCCGTCCAGTCTTACTCCGAAAAGGACTCAGCATCGTTCGGTTGCGACCGTCTGCGCCAACCTTAAACTCGTTCAATCTCATCTGACCCAGAGCATGTCGCAATTCTCGAAGTGGAGACAGTTGAGGGTAGATTTTTGCCATTGAGCGGAAAGTTTCATCCTTCAGGTCCAGATAACCCGATTTCAGTCTGGGCCAACTAATCTGCTTTCGATAGAGGTATTGGGCGAAAAGCTCAGTTTTGAAACTTCTCTCCTCATAGACACCAAAGTCTTCATCCACTTTTGCAATTAGATCATCCTGGATGATCTTCCAGTTCGCTTGTAGTCGCCGAAGTAAAGGTAGGTCGATGGGAATGCCGAAAGACTCCATTCTGGCCACCACCTGCATGTAGCGGCCCCGGATAAGTGCATGGTCGATTCCGTTGACTGCCTTCATGTAGCGACCCCGAATGAGTGCATGGTCAATCGAGATCTTTGGTGCCATCTCTGGTAGTAGAGCAACCAGTGCATCGACATCCGTCTGGCAGTAGTCTAGTAAGGCAAGCCGCTCTCCAGAACTGTAAGGACCCCCGCGAAGTGCCAGTTCACGCATCTCCTCTTTCTCTACTACAGAGATATGTGCCAGGCCATGTGCGGTGAGAGCGCCCAGTAGCCCATTACCTGCAGGCAAAGGAAGTCCATTGGTCTGGCAGCGAAATTCACAGAAGAGGTCCAGAAGAGACTTTGGTAAATCCCAGTCAAAAGCGAGATGACAAACCATCTCAGCTGAGGCGTAGTAAGCTACATAAAGGCTGTTTTCTCCCAAAGGGAGAGGGCACACCGGCTTAGCTACACCATCCAGCCAGAGACGCACCAGGTGCCCGCTGTAGTATTCACGAGCAACTAGACAACGTACTTCTGGTGTGAGCTCTGAGCTCTGACCAAACTCAAAGTCTACACACCAGACCTGCTGGAATTTCTTCCCTTGTAGGAAGTTCAGGCTTTTCCGAGCAACTGCCGGGGTACGAAGTCGTCAAGACTTTTGATTACCTTTCGTCTGAAGGCGATATCAAAGATCTCGTTCATCGATAGTTCAGGCCACTTTGGCTCATCGGTGATTCCTTCTGCAGTATTAATATCGTAGGCTCCAAGACCCATATTGGCCTGAATGCGAGTCCATTGAACTTCAGCATGACTAGCAGCTTCCATGGCTGAATGGTGCCATTTCATTGCTCGCTCTTCTTCTGACAACCTGAGCGGCCAAACGAAGACTATTCCTTGCCTGTCTACCCCAACAACAAGTTTAAAAGACCAGACAAAATCGGCCAATTGGTCGGCAAGGGACTTTGAAACAAGGTAGTAGTCATCACCGATGTCTCCGTATTTCAGCAACAACATATCCTGCTTATGGCTAGGATGAACTCGGAACCATTGGGTATTTTTGGGCTTACGGACCGGAACTGTGGTGAGCCTCTTGATGACCTTCAATTGAGCCCCAAAGTTTTGGGAAATTGTAAATTCACTGAAGTCTATGGGCTGGTAAGCAGTTGAGGTACTATCTTTTGGACTCTGAGAACTCTGAACAGTATTCGCGGCTTCGACAGTTGCTTGGTTTTCTTCATTCATAAGAAGACTCCTTGTTTTCATGGGTAATAGTCTGTTGGTCCATCCACTCATCAAGTTCAGGTAAATGGTAGCGGATCAGCTTGTTGTTAAGCTTGGCGTAGGCTGGCCCTTTATGATCAAAGCGCCAACGTTGGAGAGTCTTCTTGGATATACCGAGGTATTTTGCAGCTTCGGATTCTGTAAGGAATACCGAGGTAGGGAGGGGATTCATATATGTCTCCATATATAAGTTGAGCAACGCAGGCTATGTATGTCCTGCACTGGCAATCAACTTAACTATGGAAATACTTTTGTGAAGGGCATTTGTTTGGGCACTCTAGTGCCCAGTACAGTGCCCAATACAGTGCCCAGAAATTATTTATTATTATTTAATGATATTAGTGTTTTATACTTGAAAAATAGTTGAAGAATTTGATTTGGGCACTCCTGCGGACATTGCAGTGCCCAATACAGTGCCCAGCCATTTTGCAGAAGAGTTACTTAAAGTAGCTGGTAGGGTAGTTGTAGGATCTATTGTTTTGCTTCTCTGATTATTTCCAAGAGTTGTTCATCTGTTTTTTCCCCTTTCTCAAACCCACCCGGTTTAGAAATTCCAAAGTGTATTTCCCATTCATCTTTTTTTATCCTCACGGCATTCATGGCGAGAACAATTTGAATTAGCTTTGTCCGCTTGAGCCATTTGATTGGCAGGACATTGGTTTTCTTTAGCGCACTTTCGCCACTTGTTCTAAAATGTTGGCACCAGATATCTGCACTTTCGATGTAACCATGTTGCTCTAGTAAATGTGCGAGCTTCCTCAGTTCCTCCGGATGATTATCCCAAACCAAACAGGGCTCTCCTTCCATTACCGCCTCTTTCCTTTCAGTCTTCATCCCCCTTTGAGCAGCTTTCTGCCTGTAGATTTCAGATCAGCTGAGACCAATAAAACAGGCCTGGGTATATCCTCAATTTTTAGGGAAGGCCCGGGCATATTACCTTTTTGGTCTCTTACTGGTTTGCTCAATCTAAGAAATCCTTTCTCAGTCTTTACCTTCAAGTTATTCAGCAGATCAAAGCTATGTTTGCTGATGAGGTAATTACAAAGTCTTCTGGAGAGCTCTTCTCTGGATTCTTGAAGAAGCAGTCCAAAATTCGGCATTCTACGGAGATCCCTGTCTGTAATCCCTGTCCCCATCCAAACGTAACTTGGTTCCATTGGTGTACAATCCAGCAGTACCTCTGGGGAATAAAAGAGGATTGAAATATCAGGAAGACCTGTCTCTCTTTCCGCTTTACCCAAGGACATGAAGTTACTGGGGTCAATCATCTCTGGTAAAGTGCTATTTGACATAAAAACCTGCTCAGGTGGGTTTGTGAGAGTTGGCTCTTTTCGATGGACAAGCCAATTAGGGTGGGAGCGTCTTTAGACTTTGGGAGAGTTAAATCGGGTATTTAGTTCATTGACAACACTTAGGTGGGTTTGGGAAGATCAGAAATATCTACAGAGGACAGAGCTTCTTGCAATAGTTCCCACCGCTTCTGTTCTGGGTCGTATAGGTCACTGACCATTGATTCAATCAATACCCGATAATAGTGCCGGTCTACAAAGGTGCGTCCATGTTGGATTTCTTCAAAACGATGGCGCTGGTAAGCTCTCGAATGTGGAAGTTCAAGATATTTGGAGGAGTCCAGATTCTTTCGCACAGGAGTTTCTTAGTCTTTTGGAAGTGACAATAGGTTGCTGACTACTTTCAAGGGAAATACCGCTTCAAGGAAGCTACTTTGAACAACCATGCAAGGGTCAGTTTCACTCTAGTGAGGGCTGCAAGAGACTGGTATCCACTAAAGTTAATGGACACTTTACAATTTGTCTAGTCGTTGGGAAGGAATTAGGGGACGAAGGTAGTATTTGAGAACGTTTTACCTAGATGAAGATTAGGTCTCTGTATTTTAACTGGTAGTGAAAAGGTGGTTGTACGATAACAAAAATACTATGATTAACCGAAGCATATGCCTGGGTCCCACAATTTGGAAAAACCCCTATTTAATTGGAGGATTAGAGGAACTGTTTTTATCCAAATACTGCTCTAGCCCAGCTCGTGTTAAGTACAACGTCGGTTTGACAGGTTCATCGGATGGACCTTCTTTAGACGTAGGAGAAATGCTTAGTGGGTTAGGTTGTCGAAGCTCTATCTCCTCAGTTTCACCAGAGACACCTTGATTAATCACTCTCAGGCCTTTCAAATCGTGATTGCATTTTTTCAAGCGCAGGTATAGCTGCTCTTTGGAAGGATCTGTCAGCTTTGCACAGACCGGCATCTCCATTTCACCAGATCTTTCACCTACACCGAGCCAAGAAGAAGTTACGTCAGCCACAGTGTCTTTACATATCTGCTCACTCCTAGAAACTCTTGGACAGTACATCCAAATCTCTTCACTATGCAGCACCACTTCCGCTTCGCTCAAGGCCGTTTGCTCAACGGCCTCAAGTAAAGTCAAATGTGTTTCTCCTAATTCAGAATGGTTCATGTGGCACCCACGCAATTGTGCTTCCTAATTGATAGACCACCCCATTAACATTGGCACTATGAAGGCAGCAACCTTGAAACCAAAAAGTCTTAAAATCGATAGCCTCTATTTGTGAGTCTCGTCAATTACATTGATGTCCCCAAACAACTTCAACACTGATTTCACAACAAAGTTTGTTTACCAATTGGGAGATTGCGGATCCGCTTTCCTGTAGCAGCAAAAATAGCATTTGTGATTGCAGGAATTACCGGGGCAATCGCAGGCTCTCCTGTTCCTGAAGGTGGCAGATCGCTTTCAACGATTTCGATTTCGATTTCTGGGGTGTGCTTCATCCTAGCAATTTTGTATTCGTCATAGTTCGCTTGCACGACACGACCCTCCTTGATTGATAATTTCTCGTTGAGTGCTAGTGAAATTCCCATAATTATTCCTCCCTCTATCTGGGATCGGACTAAATTTGGATTTACGCACAAACCACAATCCACTCGGAAATAAATTTTCTCTATTTTCAACCTACCACTTTTTGAAACAGACACGACTGCTGAGGCTGCAGAAACAGTTGTTGATCTGCCAAAGTTATCTCGGGGTTTACTAGTTTTTTTCACCATGAACTCATAAATCGCTATCCCCCGACCAAATCTCTTATCTAATCTCGTTCCCCAATTAGATTGTGATGCCAAATCTTCCAGTAACCTTCTGTGCCTTTCATCGTGACTCAGCAATTCGAGGCGGTAATTCAGTGGATTCACGCCAGCCAGTTGGGCTGCCTCGTCTATAGCACTCTCTATGACGAAGCAATTTTGAGTACTGCCTGCTGACCTGAGGTTTTCAAAAGATAAACCGAAATCCTCCCACTTATATTTCAAATCAAAATTCTCCAATTTGTATGCAGGGGGAAATCCATCGGTGCAGTTGGGGTCAACACCCCATTTCTCTACCAACTGCTTTTTTGTATGATCGGTTTGCACAAAAGAGTGACTACATGCAATTCTGTGATTCCAAAATTTTGGATATGAATTGGCACCCAAGCTAATTTGCACCTGGTGTTTACTCATCTGCATGTAGTGACTACACGTCATGTCTTGCTCACGGGTCCACATAAGTTGAATTGGTTTACGGAGAATCTTTGAAATATGAAACGCTTGCACGAACGCATCGCTTCTTCTCTTGCTCCCAAAGCTGCCTCCAAGCGTTGTAACATTTATTTTTATTTTTTCTTTGGGTAAGCCTGTCAATTTATTCAAACGATCCATCAAATCAGATTGTGATTGAGTTGGACCCCACACTTCACAAAAGTCTCCCGTGTAATTGACTGTACAATTGAATGGTTCGAGTGTCGCATGTGCTTGCAGAGGTAAATTATACTCTAATTTCAAAGCCGTGTTGGCATTCAAATCTGAAGCTTCTAGGTTGGCAAGAATCTCAGAAAAAGATTCTTCAATCTTTTTGTCATCAATTTCTTCACTATTTCCACCCGAAAACTCTGGTGAAAGTTTCTCCATTCCTTTCATCGCTTGCCAATTACTTCCTGCAACTACGGCAATTGATTCAGGAAATTCCATTAAATAGACACGTTTTTCAGGGATCTTGATGACTGCCTTCACTCCCTTGACCTTCATCGCCTCGTCTTCATTGAACTCCACTAACTTTCCTCCTCTTCGCGGAGCACTCTTGACTACAGCAAACAGCATATCAGGAAGTCTGACATCCATCCCATAAGTAGCAGATCCATTGATCTTTTCTGGTATGTCAATTCGAGGTATTTCTTGACCAATCAATTGATATTCTTTTCTCTTTTTGATTCTCGGATCTTGAGGAGGTGCTAAGCTCGAGGCTTTTTCAGTGAGTTCCCCATAACTAAATGATCTTCCACTCGAAAGATGGCTAACATACCCACCTTTTGCTACGCATTCATCTCCGGGCACTTGCCATTCAAGACTAGCCGCTTCAATCAGCATCTCTCTGGCAGTAGCTCCGATTTTTATTAACTTATCAAAATTCTTATTCATACTCGCACTACCTGAAGTACTGAGTCTTTTACCGTATTCTGGTAACGGGGGAGCATTACTAACAAAAATATTGTCTAAATTTACTTCCAGCTCTTCAGCGATCACCATCGCTTGGGCAGTATGAACGCCTTGTCCCATTTCGATATTAGGTAGTATCAGGTGAACCGTATTATCAGGGGAAATCTTGATATACAGAGAGACATCTAGCTCTGCCGCTTTCTTTGCTTCTTCTGCATTGAGACTTCTCACACCACCAGCCCCATACCCGAGCAGAATCCCAGCACCGAGCAACGCACTATTTCTAAACAACTTTCTACGACTTATCTGTTGATCAAGCATTTTGCTTCTCCATGATCTCACCAGCCTTTGCAATAGCTTTCCTGATTCTTGGGTAAGTTCCACAACGGCATAAGACATTCATCATACGATTCACCGTTTGTTCATCTGGTTTGGTGTTTCTATTTAACAAAGCAACAGCAGTTAGGATTTGGCCTGATTGACAGTAGCCACACTGCGGGACCTGCTCTGCAATCCAAGCCTGCTGGACCGGATGACTGTTATCCTCAGACAGACCTTCGATGGTCAATATATCTTTGCCAGCAACTTCATCCAAAGTGATACCACAAGAGCGAACAGGGCGACCTTTCACCAAAACCGTACACGATCCGCATTGCTGGATCCCGCAGCCATACTTCGTACCGGTCAGGTTCAATGTATCCCTAAGAACCCAGAGAAGTGGGGTGTCAGAATCAACTTCCACTTCGTATTTTTTACTGTTAACTGTGAGTTCCTGCATAAAACTACCTGTAAAATCCAGTTTGTGATTGAAACCTCTTCAAAAATTATTACTACTAGAAGGTAGGTTCTATCTAAGAGAAAACGCTTCGTCAAGAAATTTAGTTCCACTTTTATCAACAAAACTCAGCACCTGAGATGTGACGTAATATTAAGAAGCGAGTGAATGTCAGGAAACTAATAAATTTAGGCGTCATGCAGGAGTTCCAGATCTTTGTCATCAATTTGGATGGAAGTATTTGGGGCAACCTATTTCAACATCTCATCCATCACTCTCTGGGTCCGATCGGCAATCCCTCTTTGAGCAGATTCTAAGAATCGAGCATAGCGTCGAGTCATTGGCGAGCCGGGGGAGTGTCCTAATTGATAAGCAACTTCATCCAGTGTGGCCCCAGAAGATAGCAGCCTTGAGGCCACCGTGTCTCTTAGACAATAATTTGGCCGGTAGTCTTCAGGAATTCCTGCAAGATCTCGAATCCTGCGGAAGTGGCGGATATAAGAATGTAACTTCCTTTGACCTCCAGCGGGTCCTGAGAAGACGAAGCTGCTTGTTCGCATGGCCTCTGAAGAACCATCCAGCAATTCTCGTTGTTGCTTTAAAATAGAATGTAATTTAGCACTCATTGGAAAGGTAAGCGATTTACCGCTCTTGGTATCCCGCTTGATATAAAAACGTTGAGTAAGATCTACATCTACCCAGAGCAGCTTCAGTACTTCAGATGGCCGAGAACCACTCCAGCCTATGAACTGGTGCAAATGGGCAATGTGTCGATCATGGTAGGACGCCCAGACCTCGTGAAGCTTTTGGAACTGCTCATCTGTCAGAACTTCAATGCGCTCAGAGTCCGGATATGGTTTTGGAAGTTTAATGGTCCAGTTGAGGGGAGGGCAAAGTTGCTGACTGACTCCAAAATTGATGATTCGACGCAGTAATTCCAATACATTGCGTACCGTCCCATTACTGTGATCCTTCAACAATTCTAGACGCAGTCTATCTACATCAGGTGGGGTAAGTTCTTCTGGAGTTTTCTGACCAAATGAATCTTTGAGATGTAGTTCATAACGGTTCTTATCAGTGACTAAACCTTTAAGCGAAAAGCCCTTTGACTCTAGATAAGCACCCCAAAGGCGATCAAGTGTCTGTCGAGCTTCTTCTGCTAGCCTTTCAGCGATCCTAGACTCTCGTTGCTCTGCATTTGACTTTGCTTGTCCATTGATGCGTTTTGCCCGCTCCACATTACCTCTGGGGGCCGACCAGCCTTGCGCCTTTGATCCGAGTTTCTCCTCCACAGCTTTATCAGTACCCGGCCGCTTGTAGCGAATGTAGAGCGTTTCAATACCTTGGATCGTTAACCAGAAGACTCCAGGATATTGAGTTGTCTCTCGCTGATATTTTGCCATGCTCTCTCTGTTGGTTCAGTTTTACTGTCCCCACCACTGTCCCCACCTACAAGGTAGTAAATGAGTGACTTTTTGACTTGATCTGACCACAGAGAATAGCTAATTCTTATTTAATTACAACATAATATCAAAAGTATGAGTAGTTCTGACTCGGTAAAGGCATCAGATGCCTAACGGTCTCATAACCCGAAGGTCGCAGGTTCAAATCCTGCCCCCGCCACCACACTTTTCCTCATTAAAATCATAGTCTTATACAAGTCAAAAAGCTGACCCGCAGACACCTGTATTTTTTCTGCCCAGCCACCTGCCCAGCCACCAAGAGAGAAAATCTAGGTAACCCAGCCACCTGCCCAGCCACTGATCACCAACTTTTTTCCCCGTGTTGGTTTGTACTCTTCCAAAATCAAATTTGTACCTTTGACCAATTCTCTAGCTAGCCCAGATCGCACACAAAACCCTTTCATAACCGCAAAATACGATGTCCGATTAGGGTCCCAAGCCAAATGCAGTGCTACTGTAGCCACTTGCCGCTGTATTAAGGGAAATTCGAGAATGTTATTGTTTTTAAGCTGTTTCAGGATGTAAATCTGCAGAAGGTTGTGCAGGGGAGATTGAGGACACCATGGAGCACAGACCAATGGTGACTTAGTTGAAGCTATGCTGGGGAGATCGCTAAGATATCTTCTCTAGCCACGAACAATAGAAACTAGCGACTATACAAATGCATCAAATCTTTCCGAGTTTCTTGAAGCCGGCATAAAGGACTTCATCTGTGGCCACTGAGAGCGGCCAGTTGTTCTCTACAGCCACTTCTTGGAGAAGTTGAAGAATGTCTGGGTGAACTCTGGTAGAAAGCGATGGGCGTAGCCCACGCCAAACCTGACGTTCCAATTTAGTAGAAGTGCTTTTCATGAGTGTACCTATCACTGTAAGGTGTTGATTACTCGTGACAGTTGATTGTTCAGACTAACAATTCAGGATTGCCACCACCGGGTTTTTTCCACTTGGTCTTTCCACACTGATCAGCCCCTTGGATTCTAACTCTTCAAGAGCTCTGGCTTTCTGGTGCCTCGAAATTCTTTTCTCTTTTAGTTTTGAAGAACTGACTGAAATTTTACCTGTTTTCTTCAAAACAGACCAGTACTGTATAAACAAGCCAACAATAATTGCGGGACGGCTGCAGGTAAATAGTTGATCAACCCAAGACATTTCAACATTCCTATGAAGGAAAAATTGAGATCCTCTTCGGAAGGCCAACTCCTCTGCACGCTTACGCAGTTTCAATGAAGAAGGTTCGACCTTCACTTCTCTAAAGTATTCGACTGGATTCTCTGGTGGGGTTTTCTTAAGCATATATATATTTATAAAAAATAAAGGATAAACCGGGTGCTCGTCCGGTGCGCAGGTAGGTGTCTTAAAACTGAGCACTCTAAATATCGTATTCTTTTAGGTTATCCAGCTCTTCCATCACCATTTCCCAGAACTCTCTCCCGCGATCTTCATCACAGTATCGCTCCGGGAATTGGAACTCCTCAACGTCCGTTCCTAGTTCAAAGCCATTCAGCACATCCCTGCTGGCTTTGGCCATCAATTCTCTTGCCTCCGTAATCTGCTTATCTAAAACTTCCAGTGGGGCTTCAATCAGAACAGCATCATGTACAGGTGCACAAACTCTGATTCCAGCCTCTGTCATGTAGCAACAAGCCAGGCGGAGGATTTCCGCACCATTGGCCTGCATTGGAAAATTTGCCAGGCTGCGGGCGTTCACCTTCCCTTCAAGATGCAGGTTCCAACCAAAGACCGTCCAGAGTTTCAAGTGGAGCATCGCGTAGCTAACAACAGCATCAGACCATTGCCAGAAGTCAGGAAATGTTCGCCGGTGATTGGCCAAAAGTTCCCTGCCCATCTGCAATGGTTGGTTAATCCTGATTGCCAGCGACTCAGCCCCCATTCCATACTGAACGGCTAGGACAGCTGCCTTACAGAGCTTACGTTGCTCCGGGTGGCTTTTCTTCGTCGCATCAGCCGGAACCAGCTTGGCCAGTTTGGCAAATTCAAGGTAGGGGTCTCCAGAATGATAGGCAGCCTGCATGGCCTTGTCACCTGAGAGAGCCGCAGCAATCCCGATCTCCTGCTGTGACCAGTCAATGTAAGCTACACCAAATTCAGGCTTGGGTTTAATCAAGCCCCGCAGCCAAATCGAACTACCAAAGATGTAACTCGCCGTGCTCGGCTGGTTACGCCCAGTCTTACTACGAAAAGGGCTCAAGTTGGTCCGGGCTCTGCTGTCATTACCAACCTCGAACTTGTTGAGCCGCATCTGCCCAAGGGCATGTCTCAATTCACGCAATGGTGACAGCTGAGAATGAGTTCTAGCCATCTGGCGGAAAGTCTCATCTTTTAGATCGAGTGACCCGGAAGGCAGGCGTGGCCATGGGATTAGTTGACGGCGAAGGTAATCGGCAAAGCGATCTTTTTTGAAAGTATTTCCATCGAAGACACCATAATCAACGTCTACCCGTTGAATTAGTGCATCCTTGATCACCTCCCAGTTATTTTGGAGGCAGTTCAAAGTGCCAACATCAATCGGGATGCCGTTATTTTCCATCTGGGCAACCGCTTTCATGTAGCGACCTCGGAGAAGTGCCTGCACCAGATTCAGATTTTTTGTCAGGTAAGGCAACAGTTCAACCAAGGCGTCGACATCACCCTGACAGTAGTCCGTCAGTTCACAACGTTCACAAATGCTGAACGGGCCACCTCGGATGGCAAGATTACGCATTGCCTCTTTTTCAGTGTAAGCAATAGCCGATAGCCCAAAATATATCAGTGCCCCTAACAACCCATTGCCGGAGGGAAGAAGCTTTCCATTCGTCTGGCAACGAAATTCTACGAAAAGATCCAGTACGTTCGTTGGTAAAGGCCACCCCAGCGCCAGGTGGCATTTCAGTTCGGCTGTCGCATAGTAGGCAACATAGAGGATGTCCTTGCCCAAGGGTATCGGGCAAGGGGTGCTTAACTCCCCAGAGATCCAGGTACGAATGAGTTGCCCACTGAATAGTTCTCGAGCAACCATGCAGTGGACCTCCGGAAGATTGCCGTTGACTTCCCTGAACTCGAAATCAACGGCCCAGACTTGCTCAAATTCCTCTGCAAGAGCTGAATTCACAGTTCTCCACGCAACTTTTGCAGAACAATGTGATCATGGGTGTCGATGATTTTGCCCTTGAAGGCAACGTGCAACAACTTTTGCCAGGACTCCTCCGGCCAGACGGGATCGGTTAACTCTCCTTGTGCTTCGTACACCTCATAAGCACCAAGAGCCTGGTTAGACTGAACCCGCACCCAATGTTGCTGAGCAGCATTATCGGCCTCCATTGCAGATAGGTGCCAGGCATTCGGTCTTTCAGGATCTGGAAGGGCCAGAGGCCAGATGAATGGGGTTCCCAGGCGATCCACTGCAAGGACAAGTCGATAGGCTTTTGCCAACTGGAGAACTTCTGCCAGTACACCCTTGGTGACAATATACGAATCATCTGTTTCCCCGTATTTCAGCAAGTGAACATCGAGCCGATAATCGGCGTGTGTGCGGCAGAATTGAGTTCGATTGGGCTTGCGCACCGGGACTGTTGTCAACAACTTCCGCACCTCGCTTTGTGCACCAAAACTTTGCGACATGCGAATCGCCTCCAGGTCAATCAGTTCTTCGGAGCCAGGATTGTTTGGAACTGGTTCTTCTGTTGCGGGGGTGGCCAAGTTTTCAATGTCGTTCATTGGTTCCTTTTTTGATCGGGTATTTTTAGTTAGCTGACTCTTGGCAGCAGACTTACTTTTCACATTTTCCATCATTTCCTTAAGTAGGAGGTATGGGGTCCTGCCGCGGATAACACCGCGTGCAGAAAGGCGGATTTAGATGCAGTCACTGCTAGTGGGAAACCTTCTGGCCTGCCATCCAGTTTTGGAGATCCTGCACACTGTAGCGAATAAGGTGTCGAAGTTTGACGTAGGGTGGGCCTGATCGTTGGTAGCGCCAACGGCGTAGAGACTTCACACTGACACCGAGTATGTCAGCAGCTTTTCGTTCGCTGAGGAACGACAAAGGGTTGGTAGGATTGTGATCGGGGTTTGGTAACATGGCTTCTCCTGAATTAAGGATTGGTTCGGCTGGCCGCGAATGGCCAACTATCTCAGGAGTGTTCCATACCTTTTCTGGACATTTGAATGACTGTCCGAAAATGTCAGGATTTTCTTGCTAAACGGCGGGAAAATGATTTTTGGAATGTGTTGCTGGTCAGGCCATACTTTAGTCCATCATCCGATTCAACAGCTAAGGCACCGCGTGAATATTTGAGGTGCCCTTTACTAACCTGAAAGGTAAATTCGCCATACTGATGCCACCCATTGTCATCGAGATTTTTAAACTCACTCCAGGCTTTTTTCCATGAAAGGCAGCCGTCTTTGATTAATTGATCAATGAAAATGGTGTGCGGCTTATTGGGACCTGACCGGGAGTGGCTCTCTTTGGATTCAGAGGGAGTGTGTTGTGACAACAACCTTAGGTGAGGACCAAGAACGTTCAGTATCTCCCGGCTAAGGAGAAGTGGTGAGAGGCTATTAATGTGAATTTCAAATGCCGGATGGATTTGAAAGAATTCTTTGCTGCCCTCCCATTGCAACCAATTCTCAGCTCCCCGCAAGAATTCATCTGGTAGAACATCTCTCCAATAAAGAATTGGTTCCACCGAACTTCCAATCGCTGCCCATATTTCGGGAGGTAGCTGAAAGTAATGTCTTGTCACCATTTCAGGAGAATCTTGAAGACCGATCGGTTTAAGATCATCCTCAACATCCTCATCTAACGCTTCGAATGGTTGCCCACGATTGGAGGAAACTTCGATCCCGAAAACTCCGACCCGTCTCGCATAACTGTGCGAGATAATTTCTTCCCCAAAAATAAATGGGCTGATGTTTAGCTTCGAACACAGTTCCAGTAGGTTAGCTACACTTACTCGATGGGTGCTCAGCAACGTTGTGATTGCTTCGAGTTTTGGTTGGAAGGCTGTCATAGGAATGTGAAAACCTTTATTTTAATCAAATCTAAACCCGTCAACCTTACCAAGCTTAGATTACTGGCCAATGATCTTCCAGATCTCACTCTTAAGGAGGGCACGGTTTTGGGTGCGAGTTTAAACTATTTTACTTGGGTTTAGTGTACCTGACTTCATGGGCTGCTTTTGATTCTATTGAGACAAGAGCACTCAGCGTAATTCATAAAAAATTATCCGACCTAACAAAATTCTAACATTTAGAAATTATCTTTGTTTTTTGCCTAAAATCCAGGCTTTCGCTACTATTCAATTGTTATTGTCTAAATTGAATAGATTTTCCCAAATTTTACTATTGAAGGTATGTTATGAAGAATTTGTCTTTGAAATTGATTTTGATGAGTTTAGTTACTTTTTTAATTTCCATACCCCTTCAAGCAAGGGAAAGAATCCAGATCGTCGGTTCCTCGACAGTTTATCCTTTTGCAACGGTGGTAGCAGAGAAGCACGGCCAACGAGGTTCCATGAAAACTCCAGTGATTGAGTCCACGGGTACCGGCGGTGGAATGAAGCTGTTTTGTTCTGGTTTGGGGCCCAAGCACCCAGACTTCACAAATGCTTCACGTGCAATCAAAGACAGTGAGAAAAAACTCTGCGCCAAGAATGGGGTCTCAGAAATCATAGAGATCATCGTTGGTAATGATGGCATCGCCTTCGCAAATAACTCTAAATCTCAAAAAATCAACTTTACACAGGAGCAACTCTGGAAAGCAATGGCTGAACACGGGCCAAAACCCAAAAACTGGAATGAAATTGATGCATCATTACCAAGTCAGCCGATTAAGATCTTGGCACCCCCCCCAACGTCCGGAACCCGAGATGCATGGAATAGCCTCATTATGGGTAAAGGATGCAGTGCCGCAGGGATGAAGAAAGAGCTAGGTAAAAAGAAGTGCAACGCTTTCCGTGAGGATGGGGCTGTAGAGGAAGCTGGGGAAAACGATACATTAATTGTTAACCGATTAGATGCCGATCCAGAAGCTTTCGGAATTTTTGGATTCAGTTTCCTAGACCAAAACAGAGACAAGATTCAAGGCTCTACAATAAACGGGGTAGAAATTTCTTTAGACAGCATTCAAAGCTACGATTATCCAGTTGCAAGACCACTTTTCTTCTACGCTAAGAAGGCACACATAGGAGTCATTCCGGGCATGCAGGAGTTCATGGAAGAATTTGTAAGTGATGCTGCGATTGGGGATTACGGTTATTTACTAGATCGCGGCCTGGTACCTCTTGAGAGCAGTACTCAAGAAAAAGTCCGCAATGATATCCGCGATCTGATCTCAATTAGCATGTAAATGCTCGATATCCGGCAGCCCTAGGGTTGCCGGCCTTAAAGAAAATCATGTTTGCCTACCTCCTTGCAGCCATTCTGCTGATCAGCCTCTCCGGATTCTACCTCGGCCGCACTCAAGCAACGACACTTCGTTCACAAAGAAAACTTAATTCTCTTCCACAATATCACGGATACTATATCGCCTTGTGGTGTGGTATCCCGACAATTTCCCTCATACTAATCTGGACGGCTCTAGAGCCAATTTTGCTGGGAACCCTTGTCCGTGAACACCTGGAATCAAAGTCCACAGGCTTGAGCCCTAGTGATTATGTGATCATGACGGAAGAAGTCCGCAATCTTGCTTCCGGAGTAGCGTTAGGAACTCAGGATCCTCTAATTCTTAAAACTGCCGAATGGATGCGCTCACTCCAGCAAACAAGTCAATGGAGCATGGTAGTTATCACACTAGTGTTGGCTTTCATCATCATAATGTACACACGCTCTAAGGTTGCACCAGGATTCAAGGCAAGGCATGGAGTAGAATTGATATTCAATGGATTTCTATTTGTCAGTTCCACAATCGCCATCCTGACAACAATTGGAATAGTATTATCACTTATTTTTGAGACCTTCCGTTTCTTTGAAATTGTTCCAATTACTGAATTCCTATTTGGGATGAAATGGTATCCTCAGATCGCGATTCGAGCAGACCAAGCTGCTGGAGCGGGAGCATGGGGTGCAATACCTGTTTTCAGTGGAACTCTACTAATCTCTTTCGTCGCCATGTTAGTGGCTGGTCCCATCGGTTTGCTGTCCGCCATTTACTTCTCAGAATATGCCTCACCAAGAATGCGAGGCTGGGCCAAGCCGATCATGGAAATATTGGCTGGAATTCCGACCGTCGTTTATGGATTTTTCGCAGCTCTCACTTTGGCTCCTCTTGTAAGAGACGGCGGTATTGCGATCGGGCTGGAAGTGGAAGCACGCAGTGCACTTGCAGCAGGCTTAGTGATGGGGGTCATGATCATCCCCTTTATTTCTTCACTTTCTGATGATGTGATCAATGCCGTACCACAAACGCTTCGCGACGGTTCCTACGCAATAGGTGCAACAAAGTCAGAAACCATTCGCCAAGTGATCATCCCCGCTGCATTACCAGGTATTGTGGGAGCATTCTTATTGGCAATTTCCAGAGCAATTGGTGAAACAATGATCGTTGCTATGGCTGCTGGATTGAATGCTAATCTGACAGCTAATCCTTTGGAAAACGTTACCACCGTTACTGTACAGATTGTTGTGGCTCTAATTGGAGATCAAGAGTTCGATGACCCTAAAACCCTCTCTGCCTTTGCATTGGGACTGGTTCTATTCATCATAACCCTGATTCTAAATGTAGTCGCCTTAGCAATTGTGAAGAAGTATCGAGAGAAATATGACTGATCGAAATATGGCCAAGACTGCTCGTCTTAAGAAACGTTATGCAGCTGAAGCAAGATTTCAACTTTATGGAAAATTAGCGATTGCAGCTGCATTGTCTGCAGTATTTTTTCTACTCTACACAATCTTCACAGCAGGATACTCTGCATTTTGGAGAACACAAATTCAGTCCGAGGTTACGCTTGATGCTAACTTCCTGAAAGTCACCCCCCAAAGTTCTAATGAAGAGCTAGCTCGCGCAAATTATCTGGGACTCTTTAGGAAGAATATTGTCGAAAGTAATCCAAACATAAAAAGTCGCTCAGAGCGTAGAGAACTTGTAAAAATGTTCAGTGAGAGTGCAGAAACAGACCTAAGGGACTTAGTTCTCTCGGATCCCTCTCTTATTGGTACAACGCAAAAGCTGTGGTTTCTTGCATCATCCCCAGTGGACACAATTGTCAAAGGAGCAGCACCCCGGGATATTGAGGAAGAAAGACGTGTCGTTAGTAATCTTCAACTAAGACTATTGGATCAATGGACAGCAGAAGGTCGAATTGGGTCAACCTTCAACATCAACTTTTTCACCCGTGGTGATTCCAGAAATCCAGAATTGGCGGGTTTAGCAGGAGCACTAGCAGGTTCTTTTTGGGCGTTACTTGTCTGCATTGTGATCAGCTTTCCGATAGGAATCGCTGCTGCAATCTATTTAGAAGAATTCGCCCCAAAAAACCGCATCACTGAGATTATCGAAGTCAATATCAATAACCTCGCAGCAGTTCCGTCAATTATCTTTGGCCTGCTGGGCCTAGCAGTAATTCTTAATTTTTTTGGGGTTCCAAGAAGTACTCCTCTTGCTGGTGGCATTGTTCTATCTTTGATGACCTTGCCAACAATTATCATTGCCTGCCGTGCAGCCCTAAAAGCCGTGCCTCCATCTATCCGTCAAGGAGCACTTGCCATGGGAGCATCCCCGATGCAGGTAGTTCTTCACCATGTTTTACCCCTTGCACTTCCTGGAACCTTGACAGGAGCAATCATTGGATTGGCACAAGCTTTGGGTGAAACCGCTCCACTACTGATGATTGGAATGTTTGCCTTTGTGGTCGATATTCCTACGAGCCCTCTAGAAAGTGCAGCAGCACTGCCTGTGCAGGTTTATCTTTGGGCGGAGAGTTCGGAGAGAGGGTTTGTTGAACTGACAGCCGCCGCAATCATGGTCATTTTAGTTTTCCTAGTCCTAATGAATTTGTTGGCCGTGATTTTACGCAAAAAGTTTGAGCGTCGTTGGTAAACCACATCAAAATTGAAACCTAAGTTATGAACCTGAATCAAAATAATGGACCTCCAGTCACCAAGATCAATTCATCCGATGTCAGGGTCTTCTATGGTGAATCAGAGGCTCTACACGGAGTAAACCTAGAAATCTATGAAAATAGCGTAACTGCCCTGATTGGTCCATCTGGCTGTGGCAAGTCAACTTTCCTGAGATGCATTAACCGGATGAACGATGTCATTGAAGGCTGCCGGATCACCGGAAAAATCACCTTGGACAATGAAGATATTTACGACAAGGAACTCGATGTGGTAGAGCTTCGTGAGAAAGTTGGCATGGTTTTTCAGAAGCCCAACCCCTTCCCAAAATCTATTTATGACAACATCGCGTACGGGCCTCAAATTCATGGTTTAGCTCGGAATCGTCAAGAAATAGATGAGATTGTAGAAAATAGCTTGAGGAAAGCTGGGCTTTTTGAAGAGGTGAAAGATCGTTTGAGTGCTCCCGGGACAGGACTATCTGGTGGACAACAACAGCGACTGTGTATTGCCAGAGCGATTGCAGTCAACCCAGAAGTTATCTTAATGGACGAACCCTGCTCCTCGTTGGATCCGATTGCCACAGCCAAGATTGAAGAATTGATTGAAGAGTTAAAACAAAAATACACTATAATTATCGTAACCCATTCTATGCAACAAGCAGCTCGGATCTCTCAAAGAACAGCGTTTTTCCACATGGGAGATTTGGTTGAAGTAGGTGAAACAGATGACATCTTCATTAAGCCTAAAGAGAAACAGACCCAGGATTACATCACAGGCCGTTTCGGATAAGGGATTTTATGGCATCGCATCTTGATTATCAAACAACTAAACTAAAACGTTCTATACTCGAATTATCTACTCTTGTTGAAGGAAATGCACAAAAAGCGCTCTTAGCATTCCAGAGAAGAGATTTGGAGGTTGCCAAGGAGGTAATTAGAAAAGATAAACTAATTGATTCCATCGAAATTGATTTAGAAGAAGATTGTCTGAAACTAATTGCCCTCTATCAACCAGTGGCAATTGACCTCAGAATGCTAGTATCAATGCTTAAAATTAATGACGCGTTAGAGCGCATTGGGGATTTATCCAAAAACATTTCCAAAAAAGTAATCTTGCTTAATGATCTTCCAGAATACTCCTCTTTCTTTGATTTTGAACCTCTTTTCAAAAGCGTTAGCTGGATGTTAACAAATGGAATAGATTCTATGCTTGATTTAAATGCTGAGCAAGCCCGTGTTGTATGTAAAGGGGAAAATGAAGTCGATAAAGAATTCTTAAAAATTGAGAGTGAAATTATCAATGCAATGGAGAAAGAACCAACAAGCTTAAGAGCATATATACACCAGTTAGCTGTAGCATTCATGATGGAGCAAATGGGTGATGAGTTAAAAAAGATCGCTGAAGATGTAATTTATACGGTTGAAGCTAAAATCGTACGTCATAATTAATGAAATCTTTATTTTGTAAAGATTTAACAAACTGAGAGAAATAAAAAATTAGCAATGGCTTAATTCAAAAAGGTTTGATGCGCAGAAAGAAAATATTTCTAGTCGAAGATGAAGAAGATCTTGTTGAGATATTAAATTTTAATCTCGAAAGGGCAGGTTTTGAGGTAAATTATACTTCGAATGGTGAGAAAGCTCTAAATTATTTGAAAAATAATACTCCTGATTTGATACTTCTAGATTGGATGCTTCCTGGGTTAAGTGGGCTAGATGTCTGCCGGATAATAAAAGAAAATGAGGCGACTAAAAGAATTCCAGTCATCATGCTGACAGCAAAATCTCAAGATTCAAACATTATTGCAGGCCTTGAAAATGGGGCAGATGATTATATCACGAAACCATTTAGCCCCAAAGTACTAATCGTAAGGATTAAGAAGATCTTGTTCCGACATTCCGAAGAAATAGATTCAAATAATTCTGCAATATACTTTGACGAAATAAAGATTCATCCAGAACGCCATCAAGTATTATTAAGAGGAAATGAAGTTCATTTGACCCCAAGTGAGTTTAAATTACTTTATCACCTTGCCCGAAAGCCAGGTTGGGTCTACAGCCGGGATCAAATCATCGATACCATCAGAGGCCAAAATTTCGCAATCACTGACAGAGCTATTGATGTGCTTATCGTTGGACTTCGCAAAAAAATGGGCAATTACGGGAAATTGATAGAGACCGTTAGGGGTGTTGGCTACCGTTTCAGCGAAAAAACAAATAATGGTAGTTAGATCTTCATGTTTTCAAATATCCTGGCTCGCCCTATTAACAGGTATATTAACGACAATTGTTTTGGTATCTGGGATATACAATATATTCCATTTACTACAGCAAAGTCACGATGAAGAGTTTGGCTTAAATATTATTTTTTATTGTTTACTTATTGGATTTTTAGTTGCGATAATCACTGCGTATTTTTTTTACATTAGGTACAAAAAACTGAGTCAATTCACAAGCAATTTAAACCAAGTAGCTTATGAACTTAACAACCGCACTAAACAAGATTTATCTCAGATAGTTCCGTATTGGTTTCCAGAAGGAGAATCACTGTTACGAAATCTAGATGTTTTTGGTCACAACCATGAGAAAGAGTTGCAGATCTTAGAAAATACCCTAGCTGAGAAAAAGATCATTCTTTCCTTACTCACGGAAGGATTTATTGCCGTTGATCCAAACCGAAACGTTATCGATATTAATCAAGCAGCTTGTGACCTGTTTCAGGTTACTCAATTGGAGGCCAAGAATAAGGAATTAGATTCTCTAATTCGCAACATCGAATTGCTCAATCTTGTAAAAGATGTTTTAGTAAGTGGGCGCGCAGCAGGAAATGATATTGAACTCTTGAAGGAAACAACTTTAACTTACGTTAGGGTGTACTGTAAGCCATTGATGCGAAGAATTAATATCAATTCTACAGCCGACCGTTTGGATTCAAAGGACTCTTGTGAATTCGTCGAAGAAGAGCAAGCTGGGGTACTTATCAATTTATGTGATATTAGCCAACTACAAAGGTTAGAAACTATCAGGAGAGACTTTGTTGCAAACGTTTCACATGAATTGAAAACTCCGATTTCATCGATCAAGGGAGCTGCCGAGACTCTACTTGATGGAAACGTTGTAGATCAAGAAATTTACTCGCGGTTTATTAACATCATTGCTCGTCAGGCTGATCGATTAAATACACTTGTAGAAAGTCTCCTTACACTTTCTGTAGTTGAACATGATCAATATACAAATGCAGACCATTTAGAGCTAACTTCTATTAATAATTTAATTCAAAGAGTTATTCTAACTATGGAGCAAATTGCCTCCAGCAAAAACATTAAAATTAAAGTTGAAAAATGTGATCATGTTGATGCTGTTATAAATCCATTTTTGTTAGAACGTGCTCTTATTAATTTAATTGAAAATGCAGTTAAGTATAGCGATCTGGAATCAGTTATAGTTCTTAGCATGGAAAGACAATCAGAAAAATTCATAATAAATGTGCAAGACACTGGTCTTGGTATCGAAAAAAAACACCTTGAACGAGTTTTCGAGCGATTTTATCGAGTTGATCCCGCACGTAGTAGAGAAGTTGGGGGGACTGGATTAGGATTATCGATAGTCAAACATATTGTTGAAGGTCACAAGGGCGTGATCTCTGTATTTAGTAGGCGTGGCGAAGGGAGCACTTTTTCAATTCAAATACCTTTTGCTACACAAACTGAATCGCAAACTCATGGGAATAAAATAAGAATTTTGACAAGTTGCAGATAAATTGTACCCAACGTTGGTTTAGCTAGCAATCCAACCAAAATCTTAATAAAAAAGAGCTAGTCCTTTTTCTGCTTGGAGGGTGTTTGATAGAGATTAGAAATTAGTGTGCGATTGCTCAAAGTAGAATCCCTGTAGAGTTTCAGTAATTTTTCTATCCGAATGAGTAGACCTAGCCAATACCGGCTAAGTGCTCTCCCAAAAACCTCAGCTCTAACAACTTTCAAATACAGCTGCTTTTGGAAAGGAGTCATTTATCGCCAACCCACACCTGTTCAAGCAGGTCTCATTATCAACGTGATTGGTAGGCCTGAAATACCTGAATTCGATTTGCAATTTAAACGACTCGTTTGAGCATACGATGCTCTTCCTCAGATCTTCTCACGAAGCAGTTCCCCTTAGTTTGATGATTCACTTCCCAACATAGCTTTGCGCGGCTACCAGAGCCAACGACCCTACGCCTAAAACTAGCAGCCGGAGTCCCAATACAAAAAGGGTGGGGTTGCTTTTGCTCCCTTAGGGGGGCTTGGCAAGTGGTTCAAGGTGGGCATCTTAATGAAGTGCATCAACCTGTCTTAGCAGCTTGATCGGCATCATGATTCAGCAAAGAACTCATCGCCTCCTGAGCCTTGTTAGCGATACTCTGCTGAGCTTGCTGATATTCTGGCGAAATAGAGTTAGGGAAATCTGACATCGAACCTCGTTAAGAAAACTTCAGATTACTCGCAAAATCGAAAGGAGTGTATTGACTTATCGAAGACCTGTACCAGCCTAGCAACTTTTCAAGTTGTTCGATCAATTATAGTTAAAAATAATCGAAGAATGGCTCATGAGTTTTTCTGCAAAGAAGGGCCCCTTAGTAACCACACCACAGATAGAGCCAATGCTGGTAGAAAGGACTGCCAGATTCCCAATAGACTCAACAAGCGACGATCTTGCCCAGAGGCCAAAGAGACCGCCTCTGTAGTGAGAGTACTCCAGCGACCAGCACCGGCCAATGTCGTGGGGAGATATTGGGCAAGACTCACTGAAAAGCCGATTGCTAGAGTCATGAGCAACAAGGGACGCAACAGAGGTAACTGCACACTCCAGAGAATTCTCCAGGCTGACTGCCCAAGAAGTTGTCCAACTCTACGAAAGCGTAATTTGTTCGTACGCCAAGGCTCAGCTAGTAACAGCAGAGTGTAAGGTAGCACATAGACCAAGTGCATCCACAGCACTAGCAGTACCGTGCCTTCCAGACGAAGAAAAATCGCCAAGATTTGTATTCCAAATAGAAAGGTCAACTGTGGCAAAATCAGCGGCAAATAAAACCACCACTCCTGAGCCAAACCAGAATCAGAATTTGGCTGCTGCTGGAAATATAACCAAATCATCACGAGCAGCAGACCAATTGCAGCAGCAGCCATTCCCAAGCCTGCAGCAGTCTCTAACAAGGGAATCAATTCCGCACTATTCTGCTTCCAAGTGCGTAGAGTCCAGTCTGTCGGAAGCCCTGCTGGAAAAGACCAGCGCCGTGCGAGTGACCAAAGCAGCAGACAAGTCATTCCACTACAAAGCAGAATGATCCCAGAAAAAACGATGCTCCAAGCTATTTGATTAAAAAGTTTTTTTATTTTATAGAGGCTCCACAGACGAATTGACAACTGAGGTAAAACTCTAACTACTTGCTCGACAACCCACCAACAAATCAGCAGGATTAGCAATATGATCCCCTGTAACATAGAGCCTGCTGCAGCTAGTGCCTGTTGCTCTAGCATAGGGTCCGTAGCCCACTGAAGAATGAGCACAGAGAAAGTGGGGGGAGCCGTTGGCCCAAGGATCAAGGCCATGTCAGTTACACCGAAAGAGAATGCGAGAACGGCCCAAAGGGGCAACCTGATTTGGTGGTATACAGAAGGGAAAACTGTTAACCACCAACCGAGCCAGGGGGGTTGCCCTAACAATTGTGCAGTCTGGACCCTTTCTAATTCTGGCAATTGACGACAAACGTTGATCTGTATTAGCAAGAGGAATGGCAGTTCTTTGGTGACAAGGCCAAAAACCAGTGCCCATCCGGCAGTGTCATGAGGAAACGGGAATGCTGAAGGAAGAGAATTTGAAGTCGCAAATAATCTCCACAGCCAACCCGATGGAGCAAGCAGTACAACCAAAATAATGGCGGCTGTGGCATGAGGAAGAGCCAGAGGAAGAATCAGTCCACGCCCAAGCCAATGCCGTCGAAAATTGGATTGCCACACGCTTAGAATCAATCCACTGCCTAGCAAAGAGAGGAGAGTCGCGGTTAATGCTGTACGAAGACTTAGCCACAAGGCTGGCCAGGTAGAAGGGTGTTCCCAAAGCTTTGTCCAACTTTCCAGTATTTGAAGATTTTTCTGAAAGAAGAAGAGATTGAAGGAAGACAGGAAGGTGCCGGCTACCCCTGCCAGCAAAGGGAGCAAAAGTATTCCAGGAAAAAGCCAGCGTAGCCAGTGCAGGGAGCTTTTCACTCAGTTCGCATAACGCCGTTGCCACTCTGCATCGAGCAGGTTACGCCAGTCAGGATGAGGATTTGGCTGAGTTTTACCTAGTTCTTCAGGAGAAAGAGTGGCGATGCCACGAGGCAAGTCATCAAATAGCTCTCTCTGTGCTGCAGAGAGCTTACTGAGGTCAAGCACAGTTCCATCACCCCAAATTTCTGGATTTTGTTTTCGGGCTTGAGCTTCCGGACTTAGTAGGAAATTAGCCGCTAACAGGGCGCCTTCCTGATTGGCTGCATTGTAGGGAATTGCGACAAAGTGTGTGTTACCAATCGTACCGGCTTCTAAAACAAAAGTACGGGTGCTTTCTGGAAGTAAGCCACTCGTAATGGCCGCCGAGGTGTCTGCAGGATTGAAGGACAAGGCAATATCTACTTGGCCATCGTCAAGTAGCTGTCGTAAGGCAGGCCCACTGGCGGGAAAAGTTTCTCCTTGCCTCCAGAGATGAGGGTGGAGCTGATCCAGATAGTCCCAGAGCGGTTGACTTGCTTCTTGAAATTGGTCCATCTCGATAGGGCGCTGAAGTGAATCTGAATTTTCAATAGTTTCAAGTAGGATCTGCTGCAGGAAAGTTGATCCAAGAAAATCTGGAGGTGCTGGATAGCTGAAGCGTCCGGAATTTTTTTTACTCCAAGCCAGTAGCTCAGCCATGTTCTTCGGTGGGCTTGGAATTCGCTCAGCATTGTAGGGAAAATTGAACTGGGCCATTCCCCATGGAGCTTCCAGACCGTCCACTGGAATAGTAAAATCGAGTAAAGTAGTTGGTTTATTCTCAAAATCAACAAGAGAGAAGTTGGGAAGAATGTTCGTAAATGGTCCGTAAAGTAGCTGATTTTCCTTCATCTTTGCGAAGTTTTCACCATTGATCCAAATTAAATCCACCGAACCATCTTGATCACGGCCCGCAATTTTTTCAGCAAGTACTCGATTTACTGCCTCTGATGTGTCACTAAGCTTCACATGCTTAAACTCTACATCGTACTTCTTGTTCAATTCCTGACCAACCCAGCGGATGTATTGGTTGATTTCTACTCCACCACCCCAAGCATTCCAATAAACTGTTTGTCCTCTACCAATTTCCCTGAGTTCTAACCAACTGTTGGCAGAAGCTTGGTTATGGGACAGCAATAAAACAAATATCAGCAAAATTAAGTGTAAACGATGAAAGCGGGCCATGGTTATTATCACCTGCAATTGAATGTTAGTGAGTAAAAGTTATCTGATGCTTACAGGCTTGTTGTCAGATACCCAATCGTCAAGTAATTTAGATGAAAACTTAGCCCAGATTCTTTTTAGATTGTCCGTTTAAGATGAGAATTCCAATTGGTACTTTTGGGGAATGGTGGTACCGCAAGGTTTCTACATCCTAAGAGTTTTGCAGGAATGGGATGTTAATTTTTTGCTCAAAACTCACACCTATTAAACCAAATTTCATTAGTGAATAGATAACCTCAAAGTATGAAATACAACCCCAAAGACGTTAAAAGGCCTAGCAAATTCTCAGGTACTTAGATGATTTTGAATCAAAATTTTTGTATTTTTTCTGGAGATAGAAAGGAAATGAAAAGGCCTTCGTCCTTTTCTTGCAACCAGAACTTGACAGAGGAAAGTTCAAGAATTCCGGAAGCTCTTTAAGCAATCTTGGATGAAACTAGCTGAGGGTGTCAATTGAAGCGTTTGACAGATTGGCTGCTAAATCGGTGCAGTTTTTCCGAAATCACAGAAGCCGCAATGCTATCACCGACCTTGTGTCCGCTGACTCCTAGGCGGTGTATCCGGTATTCTAATCCACTAGTTCTGACACAGTACAAAAGCTCATCCGAACCCAGTTCCTCGACAAGGTCAATCTGCAAGTTCATCTTGAAGGTTGATTCTCGAACAGTTGCCTCCGGGGCTTACCTTTTTGGTCTCCAGCACAAGTGTCTCCGGACTTAGCTGGTTATCAACCACGGTTCGTAGTAGATTAATTTAATTAGTTACTTTTTCAGAAGTTAAGTTGAAGATACAAAAATGATCTGGGAAACGGTCGTTCAACCTTTTGCAGACTTTGGATTTATGCGTCGAGCACTACTCGGCTGCATCGCCATTTCTCTGGGTGCAACACCCATCGGTGTCTTTTTGATGCTCAGGAGGATTAGTCTAACTGGGTGTGCGATGGCATCTGCAGTTTTACCAGGAGCAGCCACTGGCTATCTCCTATTTGGTCTCTCCCTTGTCCCTATGACTTTTGGAGGTTTG